>Ga0123354_10005550_pt1 | contig 18389 bp, 22 predicted proteins | sample TergutLab28metaG_2_FD_97872 | JGI IMG/M metagenome (GOLD analysis project Ga0123354, IMG submission 97872) | Labiotermes labralis P4 segment gut microbial communities from Petit-Saut dam, French Guiana - Lab288 P4 | ecosystem: Host-associated > Arthropoda: Insects > Digestive system > Gut ...
GCACCAGCACTTTGCTTATTTGATCAAGAATAACTATACTTGCGGTCAAAGCGGCAAATATTATAATAATAGTTGATTTTGTAGATTTTGTTTGCGACATATTTTTGGTTGTTTGCTCTTACAGACTAAACATAGTTTATCATAAGGCATAGCCTAAAGTCTTTTTATTTGCTTAGTTGTTAAATTCATATTGCTATAGTTGATGCTCTTTATTGGCCTTGTCAGCAAATAAGATTTAACATATAATTGACAAGAATATGGACGTTCAAGTTAATTTAAAAGGTATAAAACTGGTAAATCCGGTAATTTTAGCGTCTGGTACCTGCGGCTATGCCGTAGAGTGCGCTGAGATTTTTAATGTGCAAAAAGTGGGAGCTTTTATATCTAAAGGCACTACTTTAAATCCTAAAGACGGCAATGCTCAGGTGCGCATAGCCGAAACTTCTTGCGGTATGTTAAATGCTGTTGGTTTGGAAAATATAGGCCTAAAGAGAGTTGTTGAAGAAAAAGCACCCTTATGGGCTAAATTTGCCCGGCCGGTCATTGTCAATGTGGCTGGCAGTACCATAGATGAATATCTACAAGTGGTATCGACTTTAAGCCATACTGAAGGAGTAGCCGGCATAGAGCTTAACATTTCCTGTCCCAATGTGCGTAACGGTTGTATAGAGTTTGGCTCGCAACCGCAAATAGCTGCTGAGCTGGTTAAAGAAGTGCGAAAAGTCTGCACTCTGCCGCTCTTGATAAAACTTACACCCAATACTGCTCTGATATCCGAAGTAGCTATGGCTGTGATGGATGCTGGTGCTGATGGCGTATCATTAATCAATACTATCCGCGGTATGGCCGTCGATATTAAGAGAAGAAAAGCTTTATTATCTAATACTACCGGCGGTCTTTCCGGTCCGGCTATTAAGCCGGTAGCCCTAGCCCATGTATATAATGTGCGCAAGACTTTAGGTAGAGATGCTCTTATCTTAGGCGGCGGTGGCATTATGAACGGCTTAGATGCTATAGAGTTTATCATGGCCGGAGCCAATGCTGTTTCAGTTGGTACGGCTTTTTTACGTAATCCTAACGCAGCAATAGATATAGCTGCTGGTATTGAGGATTTTATGTATAAAGAAGGCATAAAATCTTTAAATGAGATTTGTTCTATTTTAATTTAAGTTAGCGTTCTCGGCATTCTTAATGTATATAAAGTCTGTAAAATCTATTTTTTTTCAAATATAATCCGACTTTGTTTTTATTTACGACTGACCTTTATTTTGGTAACAATAAGGGCTGCCGTTGCTTGCAAAATATATAAAAAAATAATAGCGGTGGTAATTCTGACACGGTGAGTAACTATATAGGTTATTTAGAAAATGCCTACATAGTTAAAAGAGTTTCAAGGTATGACATCAAAGGCAAAGAATTACTTAAGAGTGATGAAAAGTACTATTTGGCAGATCATTCATTGCAGTATGTCATTAGAGATATGAAGAGAACCAACTTGCCCGGTATTTTATTAAACTTATAAGAAAAGTCTTTATAATTCTTTACGTTTAATAAACATTACAGAAATTACTAGTAAAATAACAGAAGAAATAATTGAAAAACCAAACGCTATCCAAGCCGGAGTATATTTTTCCGTTTCTACAGAGTCCATACCCAAATCAGGGTAGTGGTATGCCCAATCCCAAGGTGGCGTGTAGTTGTTAATTATATTTTGACACCATTCTAACAACTTACTGGGCATCCATGTAAATATAACTTCAGGACTATATAAGGTGGAAGACATAAAAAATAATAATATGATACCAATGCCGCCGGCTATTAATTGATTTCTTGTAATACTTGAGAGAAACAACATAAAAGATATACAAAATAAAGCAAAAATTAAAGACAAACCAATGCATCGCCATGTTTGTCCCATATCTATAGTGACGTCGGCAACCGAATTGGCATATATAATGCTAATAAGAACGGAGCTGATAATAGCCAGCCAGAAAATAGACAAATAAACTATAAATTTAGATAAAATATATGCCGTACGCCTGACGGGCTTAACTAATATCGAAGCAGCTTGACCACTTTGTACTTCATGTGCCACCGTACTCATAAGCATAAGCGGAGCAATAATTGTTACCGCTACACCAACAAATAAAAATAATGGTGATATTAAATCTCCAGCTGCGATGTTATATTCAAGACCTCCAGTTATCAACGATGACGATGATTGAAAACTTGCTTTCATTTGCAGTGCATTTTGGTAGCGGGAGTATGTTCCTATAACGCCTAAAGCCATGAAAAATACAAAGACAATAATTGTCTTCCAGTTGACCCAGTTCTCCCACAGTTCTTTTTTTATAAGTAGGGCAAAATTTTTCATACTATCTTACTCTCGCTAATCTCATAAAAACGTCTTCTAGAGAAATTTCTAGGGTGTTAAAACTTACTAAACTAAGATCAGATTGCGTAATAATCTGAAGCAATTCTTTACCGGCTTTAGCGTTATCTAATACATTTACTGTTAGTTTATATTTATTATCTTCGCAAACCGAACAGGAGACGCCTTCACACCATTTTTGCATCCTGATAATATGCAAAATAACAGACGGATCTTCTGTAAATTTTATCTCAAAACCTTTTTTAGCATATTCTTTTTTTAAGTCTTTAACATTTTGAGAAACTATTAAATTACCGTGATCAATAATACCTACCTTATCGCATACCCTCTCTACGTCGTTTAGTATATGAGTAGAAAGAAAAACGGCAGTATGCTCGCGTAAGTCTTTAATAATATCTAAAACATCAGCGCGTCCGATAGGATCTAATGCCGAAACAGGCTCATCCAAAAAGATTACTTTGGGATTACCTACCAAAGTAGCAGCCAATCCCAACCTCTGTTTCATACCACGTGAATATTTGCCAGTCTTACGAAAAGTGGCTTCTTTCAATCCGGTTCTTTCAATTAGTTCATGGGCCTTTTTTTGAGCACTTTGATGATTAATACCAAAAAGCTCACCACAATATGTAAGATACTGCAAGCCATTCATAAAGCTGAAAAAAGAAGGCACATCGGGCAAATAACCGATAATACGTCTAGCTTTCATATCACGCGCAAAGCTGTCATATCCGAAGATGCAAGATATACCTTTTGTAGGAGATGATAAACCTGTTAACAAACGAATGGCTGTAGTTTTGCCACTACCATTGGGGCCCAAAAAGCCATAAACAGTATTAGGCTCTACTTCAATATTGAGATCTTCAAGAGCGGTAAATGTACCGAAACTTTTGTTTAGGCCAATTGTTTGAATGGCCAGGTCTTTATTTTTCATAAGTCTAGTTTTACTCTTTCCTCTCCAATATTGTCAACTAAACAAATCAGAAATATTTTCTGGCAAAGTGCTCAATACGCATCAGGGCTTCTTCTATTTGACTGATAGCAGTAGCATAACAGCAACGTATATGACCGGCACCGCTCTGCCCAAAAGCTTCACCTGGTACTACTGCCACTCGTTCTTCCATCAAAAGTTTTTCGGCAAACTCTTCGCTGGAAAGCCCGGTTTTAGCAATAGACGGAAAAGCATAAAAAGCGCCCTTGGGCTCAAAGCAAGAAAAGCCTATACTGCGTAAACCACTCACCATCACATTGCGGCGGCGGTTATAATCATCTACCATAGTAGCTACATCATCATCTTGTCTTAAAGCTTCAATAGCTGCTATCTGCGACATAGTGGGGGCGCACATGATGGTGTATTGATGTATTTTGGCCATAGCGGCAATAATGTCTTTAGGTCCTAAAGCATAAGCAATACGAAAACCAGTCATGGCGTAAGCTTTGGAAAAACCATTAAGCAGAATGGTGCGCTCTTTCATATCAGGCTGGCTGACTATAGAGTAATGTTTTTGTCCGTAAGTTAATTTGGAATATATTTCATCACTGATAACAAAAATATCATTTTCTTTAACAAAACGTGTTACTTCTTCTACTTTGGCTTTGGGCAAGATAGCGCCAGTGGGATTAGCTGGGTAGCCCATAACAAGCAATTTAGTTTTAGGACTAAGATATTTTTTGAGCAGATCATAGCTTATTTCAAAATTGTCTTGTTCCACAGTGGGTACATATATCGGTGTGCCACCGGCCAAAAAGGCGCAGGCGTCGTAGGACACGTAGTGCGGATCGGGTACTAACACCTCATCACCGGGGTTAATCATAGCTCTAAAAGCAGTATCTAAGCCTTCAGATACACCTACGGTGATAAATACTTCGCTATAGGGATCATAACAGATGCCGGTTTCTTCCTCCGTTTTCTTGCAGACAGATTTACGTAGTTCCAGCATGCCGGAGTTGGAAGTGTAGGCTGTTTGACCCATCTCTAAACTTTTGATAGCTGCTTGACGCACTCTCCAAGGGCTGGTATAGTCTGGTTCTCCTACACCTAAAGAAATAACGCCACTCATACTTTGTGCTAAGTCAAAATATTTGCGTATACCGCTGGGCTTAAGTACACGGGCAAATTGTGAAATACGATCTTTATCAGACAAGGTCTTTTCCTCTATAGCATCATCATCTGACGGCGGACATCATCATAATTGTCCACAATATGCCCATCTTCCTTATATTTTTTCATTAAAAAATAGGTAGCTGTGGCTTGCACGCCCTCGGTGGGTGCCAGTTTTTGCGAAACAAAATCAGCTATTTGGCGCATGCTTTTGCCCTTAACAATAACACACAGATCATAATCACCTGACACCAAATAAACATCTCTGGCCTCCGGGAAACGGCAAACATTGGCAGCGATAGCATCAAAACCCACTTCAGTCTGAGGTGTTGTCTTTACTTCAATTAATGCCAATACTTCCTCGGCGCCGTCCATTTTTTCCCAATTAATTACCGTTTTATAAGCTAAAATTTCTTTATCATTTTCTGCTTTTTTAACAATATCTTGAGCTTCTTGAGCAGAAATACCGGTTTGTTTACCAAGTTCTTCATAAGAAAGGCGAGCATCAATCTGCAGAGCTTTTAATACCTCTGTTTTTTTATTGTTCATGTATTTACCTTCTTTCTCTAAATCTATATGATTTTGTTCTTCCTGGCTGACTGTAAGTCCATAACCACACCGAAAGCAATGCCGGCAGCTACGCCTATTAAAGCACCTATGCCTATATTGCCAAGTATCCAGCCGCTCAATAAACCCAGTATTAAAAATACAGGCAAAGTAGCCACTAAATATTGCCGTTTACTCACTAATTTATGGTCGGAAAACATATGGCGCTTGCTGTTGTTTAAGAAATGAAAGTAGTGAATCTCTTGTTCTTTGGGTACATTATTATTTTTCTTCATGACAGCTACCCAAGAAGCGATATTATCCAATATTTTAGAGCATTCGTCGCAGCCTTGCAGAATAAATTCTTGACATCTTAACATTAAACGATTCAGTAAAAAAATATCATAAGCGTGCCAGTCTTTTTCGTTTAAGACGGTGCTTAATTTTTCTATCTCTTGTCTTAGTTGTTCTATATTTAACATAATATTTATCTGATTATAATTTAGGTTGTTCTTTATGAAAAGAAGTAAGTTTTTGATAGGTATGGGCGGTGTTTAATATTGTTTGTTCGTCAAAAGGGCGTCCTATTATCTGCAAGCCTACCGGTAGTCCATTGGCAAAACCACAAGGTATACTCATGCCGGGCAGACCGGCTATATTGATTGGTATGGTACATATATCTGCAAGATACATAGCTAAAGGGTCGTCTATTTTTTCTCCGCTTTTAAAAGGTAAAACGGGAGCGGTAGGGGCGCATATAATATCCACTTCTTTAAAAGCATCAGTAAACTCAGCCTTAATAAGCGTGCGTACTTTTTGTGCTTTTAAATACCAGGCATCGTAATAACCGGCTGAAAGAGCGTAAGTGCCGATCATAATACGTCTTAAAACTTCATCACCGAAACCTTGCCCGCGGGTTTTTTCTATTACTTGCCACATATCGTTGCCGTCAGCCCTTAAGCCGTATTTAACGCCGTCAAAGCGGGCTAGGTTGGCCGAAGCTTCACTGGGAGCAATAATATAATAAACGGCCAAAGCATATTTGGTATTAGGTAAGCTTATCTCTTTAACTATAGCGCCGTGGTTTTGCAATTCTTGCACGGCTTTACGCACCAGACTCTCCACTTGTGGGTTAATACCTTGGGCAAAATATTCTTTAGGTACGCCTATACGTAAGCCCCTAACACCATCCCTAAGATCTTGGCTAAAAGCAGGTACTGCTTGTTTAGCAGAAGTACTGTCTTTACTGTCAGCACCACACAAAGCTTCCAGCAATATAGCAGCATCATGGGCATCTTTAGTAAAGGTACCTACCTGATCTAAAGAACTGGCAAAAGCCACTACACCGTAGCGTGATACCCGTCCATAAGTGGGCTTAAACCCAGTCACTGAACAAAAAGAAGCTGGTTGGCGTATAGAGCCGCCGGTATCGGTGCCCAGCGAACAAATAGCTTGATTAGCGGCTATACAAGCTGCTGAGCCACCACTTGAGCCTCCTGGTACATATTCTAGATTCCAGGGGTTGAAGGTTTTAAAAAAGGCCGAGGTTTCAGTAGAGGAGCCCATAGCAAACTCGTCCATATTGGTTTTACCTACTATTACCATGCCACGCTCTTTGAGTTTGGATATACAAGTGGCGTCATATACAGATTGGTAATTCTCCAGCATTTTAGAAGAACAAGTAGTACGCCAGTCTACGGTGTTCATAATATCTTTAATGGCTATGGGTATACCAGTAAGTTTGTTGGCACTGCCGTTATGTAATTTTTGATCGGCATGTTGGGCAGAGTCCAAAGCTTGTTTTTCGTTTAGTTGGGTAAAAGCATGTACACGATTTTCAGTGTTAGCTATATTTTGCAAGTATTCTTTAGTTAGTTCAACGGCTGATATTTGTTTTTTATGTAAAAGCTCAGCAGCTTGCGTAATAGTATAATTAATCATTACCTACTCCATCACCGCCTTTACTTTAAAGCTGTCGTCTTGGAGGTCGGGAGCGTTAAGTAATATCTGAGCAGTCGGCAAACTAGATGCTGTCAGGTCTTTTCGCATAATATTTTTAGTATCAAAAGGTTGTGAAGTGGGGGCTATGCCGGCAGTGTCCACTTCAGATAGCACCGAAAAATGATGCAAAATATTAGAAAGCTGACTTTGAAAGCGCTCTATTTCCTGTTCGTCTAAGTCTAAACGGGCCAGTTTTGCTACCCGTAAAACATCTTCTTTACTCAGCTGCATGCTTTTTCCTTCTTAATAAAATTGCCTTTTAATTATACACTTGCAAACGCATACCAATCAATAAAGATGTCGCAAAGTAAATAAGCCGCTTTGGTTTTTAAAGCGGCTTATGTTTTACGATAATTCTTTAGTCTTCTAGATCATCGGCTTCTATTTTTCTGTAGAAGCAAGAAACATTACCGGTGTGGCAAGTGGGGCCGGCCGGTTTAGCCTTTATTAAAATAGCATCAGCATCGCAGTCTTTATACATTTCCACTACGCTTAAAGTATTTCCACTAGTGGCGCCTTTATGCCACAGTTCCTGACGCGAGCGAGAGTAAAACCATACTTCATTGTCGCGCATAGTTAAGGCAATACTTTCGTCGTTCATATAACCTAGCATCAAAACTTCCGAAGTAATAGCATCTTGCACAATAGCTGCTACTAAACCGCTGTCATCTTTTTTAAATTTACTCATATTGTTTTATTTTCTCCTTTTGTTAATTTATAAATTCATTTACGAAGCGCACGGCATCGTTTAAATTGATTTGGCCGGTGTAGGCTGCTTTACCAATAATAACGCCCTGCGCGCCCATTTCCTTTAATTTAATTAACTGAAACAGAGTGGCCATGCCGCCGCTGGCAATAACATGTCCCTTAAAGATATTTATCATTTGTTTAATAGACGGATAATTAGGCTCGGTGAGGGTACCATCGCGGGAGATGTCGGTATATATTATGTATTTTATGCCTATTTCATACATTTCTTGCGCTAAATCTATGGCGTATACATCGGAGGTATTTAGCCAGCCGCGCGTAGCTACTTTACCATTTTTAGCATCTATACCCACCACAATTTTATGCCGTCCGTATTCTTGCAATGCTTGTTTTAAAAAAGCTTTATCTTGTAAAGCCGCTGTGCCCAAAATTACTCTGTCAGCGCCGTTTTGCAAAAGCTAATCTACTGTTGCCATCTTGCGTATACCGCCGCCTACTTCAACTGGTATATGTATTGATTGGCAGATGTCTTTAATAATTTTGGTATTAACGGAGCGGCCTTCTTTAGCTCCATCAAGATCAACTACATGCAAGCGCGCCACTCCTTGCTTAGCAAAAACCTGAGCCACTTGCACCGGACTGGATGAATATACTGTTTTTTGATAATAGTCACCCTTATAGAGACGTACGGCCTGTCCGTTTATTAAATCTATGGCGGGAATAATCTCCATATTTAATCACCCTCGTTTGATGCTTCTTTTTTAACAGTAACTTTGGCTCCTGCTATGGCTTGGGAATTTTGCTCTAACTGGCCGAGTGTAATATATTTATTTTCTACGGTATAAACAGCGGCCATGCCGCCTTGTTCTTTAGCTGCCAAAAGTTCCTTAATAATAACATCATAGACTTGGTCTATGTCTTGTCCGTCTTGTTTACTTACGGTAGCTATTTTTTCTGATATATTGGCCAAGGCCATGTCGCCGCCGGCTTTATCTACATTTAATACGCGACGTATAGCAGCTACAGCTACTTCCAGTTGTTTTTCATCGGGGTAGCGGGTGGTAAGCTTTTGAAACCAAAGTCCAGGCTGCATAATGACTTTGACTATAGGGTTACGAGCATTAGTAGCAGTAAACATTAGAAGTTCATAAGATAAAGAAGCAATGATCGGCAGCAGCAAAATACGTGCTAAAATCATCAGCCACACTTGTTGGAAGCCTACAAAGGAGAATACTACGATAGCGATAAGCAGAACCATAATGACAAACGAAGTGCCGCATCTAGCGTGAGCGATTTTTTTAGGATCTATTTTAGCAGGATCCAGAAACTGTTTATGTTCATAGGCGTCAATAGCAGCATGCTCGGCGCCGTGATAGGCAAAAGTATTACGTATATCTTTCATAAGAGAAATAAGCATAATGTACAAGATAAATATCAGAAGACGAATTATACCTTCTGTAAAGTGAAACCAAAAAGAAGAGCTTACTATGTCTTTTAGCAAATTGGTGATGAAAAAGGGCACTAGAATAAATAAACCAATAGCCATAGCAAAGCTAAATATCATTACCATGACTACGGCTACTTTAGGTACTTCCTTTACCTCTTCTTCTAAGGCTACTGAGGCTGAGCGGTAAAGCGATCTTATACCAAGAACTAAAGATTCTATTAAAGCAAAAATTCCGCGGACAAAAAAAATATTGCGCCAGATGCCATTGTATATGCGTTCTACAAAGCGGCTATCTACCAATATATCTCCGCCGGGCCGACGTATAGCAGTAGCCATGGTAGTTTTGCCGCGCATCATCACGCCGTCTATAACCGCTTGTCCGCCGTATCTAAATTCTTTTTCTTGCTTTTTCAAAGAAGCTCCTAAAAAACAAAAGGGAGTTGTCACTCCCTTTTGTCAAAATCGTATAAATTATTTCTTTTTGGCGTAACGCTGATTAAAGCGCTCAACACGGCCGGCAGTGTCAACCATCCTGCTTTCGCCAGTGTAATAAGGATGACATTGAGAGCACATTTCTACTTTAATTTCCGGCTGAGTGGCACCCACTTCAATAACATTTTTGCACGAACACGAGATTTTGGCGTTGGGGTAATATTTGGGTTGAATATCTTTTTTGGCCATAATATTTTATTCAGCTTTCTCCGGATATACCGAAGCTTTTCTTTTATCGTTGGAAGTGGCTTCATATCGTACTACACCACTTTCGGTAGCAAACAAAGTCCAGTCTTTACCTACGCCTACATTTTGACCGGGGTGAATTTGCGTACCGCGTTGACGCACTAAAATTGTACCGGCGTTCACAGTCTGTCCGGCGTAAACTTTTACGCCTAGCATTTTAGGTTTAGAATCTCTACCATTGCGGCTACTTCCGCCACCTTTTTTATGAGCCATTGTAGTTAAATACTCCTGTAAATAATTAGATACCTATACTACGATATCATTTATGACCAGACGGGTATAAGGCTGGCGATGGCCGGTCTTTTTAAAATAGCGGGTTTTATTTTTAAATTTAGCGACGATCAATTTTTCGCCCTTTTCCATACCTTTGGAAGTAGCCAAAACCTTGGCGCCGGTTATGGAAGGATTACCAATCGTTAACTTGGCATCAGAATTGATCATTAATACGTTTTGTAACTCAACGGCTTTGCCTTCAGCTGCGTCCAGTTTCTCTACCAGAATTTCCTGACCGGGAGCTACTTTGTATTGTTTGCCGCCGGTTTCAATAATAGCGTAAATGATAACACCTCCCAAGAATAAGCAACACTATATAATATCAAACCAAAGAATAAAAGACAACTACTTAGTAGCTATAAAAAAGGATCGATATTGTCGGTATCTTTAAGTTTAATGGGGCATACTATAGTTTATTGTTGCCGAATCATTAATACCGGCAGGCAATCCATCGATACAATTTTGCGTGAAGTAGAAGCCATAAAGAAAGCCTCCATTGGTGAATAATCACGGGTAACCATTACTGTTAAATCAGCCTTATATTCTTTAAATGCTTTAGCTATCTCATCGGCGCTGTTGGTGCCCATAACTGTTTTAAAAGTAGCGTCAATGCCTTGTTCAGTCATGGAAGCTGCTACTTCCTCTAAATGTTGTCTAGCTTCTTTAAAATTTTCTTTGTTTATCATGTTGTTGGTAACTCCTGACAAGCCTACCAGATCAGCACCGCCGGCAATACTTACCGGTTGCACCATAGTAAACAAAGTGATGGACAGTTTAAAAGTTTTAGCCAGTTTGGCACCGATAACCTGAGCGTTGGTGCTGTCTTCACTACCGTCTAAGGGCATCAATATATGACTGAATATATATCCGTATTCTTTTATTTCGTCATTACTGACCACCAAAGCTGGGCAATGTACAGCGCGAGTAATGCGTTCGGTGTGATTACCGGTAATAGTCGTAATCAGCCCTTTTTGAGTAGAAGAGGCTAAACATACTAAATCAATGGCCTTTTTCTCAACGTATCTAGCGATGGTTTTTTCCAACTCGCCACGCCCCAGTTCCCAGCATACATTTACTTTGCCGTCGGCTAGTTTATAGGTTTCTTCGGACACGTTTTTAATATAATCTATAGCTTTATTTTCTTCATCGGTGGAAGTATTTTTGTCTACAATGGTAATGAAAGTCAGGTGAGCGCCGGCACGCTCAGCAAATTCTAATGCATAAGGAATGGCTCTTTCAGCACGACGATTATTATAAATAGGCAGCAAAATATTTTTAAACATATTATCCTTTAGTAATTTAGGATTTTACTTTTTATGATTATCTTTGGTGCCGTATTTAGACACCAGCACATGCAGTTCATATATTTCCTGCACTTTATCTTCAAACTCTTTTTTAGGCCAATCGTTTTGTAAAACCGCATCGGCTTGGGCTATAAGCTTTTGTTCATCTGTTTGCATCAAACGGCGTTTTTTAGCTTCTTCAACATCAATACCGCGTATTTGTAAGCGCACAAGAGTGTTTTTTTCGCTGGCTACTGTTACCCATAGTTCATCTAGAAAATCTTTACCTAAGATGTCTAAAAGCAAAGCGCCGTGAATAACTACGGCATCCTTCTGCATAGTTTCATAAATATGCAGGCGTGTACGCACTTCAACGGTGATGCGCGGATGCACTAATAGGTTTAAAATATCCAGTTTTTGTCGGTCATTAAAAACGATTTGCCCTAAAACTTTACGGTCTATTTGTCCATCGGTGTTTAAGATATCTTCTCCGAAAGCATTTATCAATACTTCTTTAAGACCATCATCATCATTGTATAGCTGGTGAGCCACAGCATCCAAATCAATAGTGGCAGCACCCATCTCGCCACAAATACGAGCTGCTGTGCTTTTACCGCTGCCTATATTTCCGGTAATTCCAATAATCTTCACAATTGCATTTTAGAGTTGTTGTATTATTTAAGTCAAGCCTTCTTTATGTGAGATCTTTTCAAAATATTAAATTGAATTCTTAAATCATAAGAACTGGAACATAAATTCATCGCGAAAATATTTATTGCAATACAATTGCAGCAGATCTGCGTGGTCTATTGATAAGCCATACTATATTTATTTATCTGGTATAATATAATCATCATTTTGGGCGTATGGATAGAGATGGTAGATTTTGAAGTTAAAAACCTAATTAAAAATGAAGATAGCGGCATACGTCATTTGGCCTGTCGTCGCTATTGTCTTATAAAAAAAGAGCAGCACGGATCTTGCTTCATGTACAAAAACAGCGAAGGTAAGCTTTATTCGCTGGGTTATGGTTGCGTATCTTCTTATAGCATAGATCCTATAGAAAAGAAGCCGCTTTTTCATTTCCACCCCTTCAGTAAAGTATTTTCGGTGGGTGGCTATTCCTGCAACTTTGCTTGTCCATCTTGTCAAAATTATACCATTGCCCGTTTTGACCAGCAAAAATTGAACTTTACCCGTCGCTTTTTACCGCAAGATTTGGTGGATAAGGCTATAAAAACTGGTTGCCATGGTCTTGCTTTTACCTACAACGAACCTACCGTATATGCTGAATATACTCTAGACACTTTTCAGCTGGCTAAAAGGGCTGGTCTTTATACTGTTTATGTAACTAACGGTTATATGTCTTGCGAACTGATTGAACAATTAGCTCCTGTTTTGGATGCGGCCAGTGTAGATATTAAGGCTTTTAGTAAAAAAACCATGCATAAAGTAACGGCGGCAATAAACGATTTTCAAGGTATACTGCATAGCTGCTTGTTATTAAAAGAAAGCGGCGTTCATGTGGAGATTGTTACTAATCTTATTCCTACTGTCAACACTGATATGCACGAACTAAAAGATGCTGCCAAGTGGGTATGCGATAATTTAGGAGATAAGACGCCTTTCCATATTACACGCTATATACCGCAACAATCTTTACCTGGTATTCCGCCCACTGATTACGACTTTTTTAATAAAGTACTGGCACAAAACTGGGCCTTGGGTTTAAAATATAGCTATGTGGGCAATGTGCCAAACCATAGTGCGCAAAACACTTATTGCGCCGAATGCGGCGAACAACTGGTAGGTCGCTTCGGTAGTACATATTTACAAAAGGGTCTGAATGCTGACGGCACCTGCCATAATTGTCATGCTGCAGCTAACTTTATTATTTAAAATATCTGTCGCCACGAAGGAGTCTAAATATGCGTGACGCTATTACCAGCGGGGCTTTTTACCCGGACTCAAAGCAAAAATTACTAGCCTTGATGGACGATCTATTTCATGCTAGCAAAGGTTTTGTTTCTCCTAAAAAAGGAGCTTTTGCCGCATATTTGCCACATGCCGGCTACGCTTATTCCGGAGCTTTAGCTGCTGCCACTCTTTCCTGCCTTGAAGTTTCTGAAGCGCAAGTAGCTATCATCATTGGTACGGCCCATACTGGCGAAGGTGCACCCTACAGTGTTTATCCTAAGGGCTCATGGTGCACCCCCTTTGGCGAGACTTTTGTAGCCGAGGGTATGGCTGATTATCTAATACGCAATTCTAAATATTTTCAAGGTGATACTAAGGCTCACGATCGCGAGCATTCAGTGGAAGTACAAGTGCCGCTGTTGCAGTATTTAAACCCGCGCGTTCAAATATTACCTATCGTAGTACGCAGCACTTCGCCTATAGCTTATGAACAAATGGGAGAGGAGATAGCCCAGACAGTTATAGCTTCTGGTCGTAAATGTATACTTTTGGCCTCTGGAGATATGACTCATTATGAACCTGTGGAACAAGCTGAAACTAAAGACCGTATGGCTATTGAGGCTATACTTAAAATGGATGTCAAACTTTTAAATGATGTTGTAGATGAAAATCACGTTACCATGTGCGGTGTGGCACCGGCTTCAATAGTTATTGCGGCTGCTCGTGCTTTGGGTGTTAGATCTTGTCGCTTGGTTGGTTATGCAACTTCTGCTGATTACGGCGGAGATAAAAACAGTGTGGTGGGCTATGCCGGTTTAGTATTTACCAACCATCGCATACATCCTTTAGCCGAATTGGCTGAGAAAGCGGTATGGGCTTATGTTTTACGAGGTGAGCGTATACATGATATACCACCGCACCCTGACATGAAGAAGCAAAATGCTGTTTTTGTATCAATAAAGCGCGGCGGCAATTTACGCGGCTGCATAGGTACTATTTTGCCACAATATCAAATGGTGGGTGAGGAAATTATCTCCAATGCTATTGCTGCTGCTACCCAAGACCCGCGTTTTCCGCCTGTTAAACCGGATGAGTTACCTCAATTGGATTTTAGTGTAGATGTTTTGACTACTCCTACTTTGGTGCAAAGTTTAGTAGAGCTAGATCCGAAAGTTTTTGGTGTTATTGTGGAGAGCGGCCACCGCCGTGGCTTGTTACTACCTGATTTAGAAGGTGTAGATACCGTTGAACAACAGTTATCAATAGCACGCCAAAAAGGCGGCATCGGTTTACAGGACGCCGTAAAAATTTATCGTTTCAGTGTAGAAAGATATAAATAAGTGGTCTGGATTATCAACACTTAACTAGACAAAATCAATAAACCCTTTTCCTTAAACTCCACCGGGAGTCATATGTCATATGTGTCTAACTCAATTCACGGCATAGTATTGAGGTTGGGGTTATCGCTATGTTTGGTATTCACAAAAAACCAGGCGGTGTTTGTATTGCACCGCCTGGTTTGATTTACTTAAAGTAAACTCTTAAAGTAATGGTTATTTGTTAGAAGCTCCGCGTATACGAAGGAAAGGTAGAACACCGGCTACAATCATTAAGATAACAGAAGCCGGAACAAAAGCCCAGAAGAAAACGGTAGCTGCTTTATCTTCGAATTCGGCTTTGGTACCCACAATATTCTGGATAGCAAAGCATAATAAAGCCAAACCGATAACAAAGATCAGTATTTCATACCATTTAACACCCCAGCCTTTTTGGTTTAAGAACCAAACAAGAGCTACTAAACCGGCACCGATTAATAAAGCTAAAATATACCACATAATATTTCTTATATCTCCTTTCTCAAAAAGCCTATCTATAGGCGCCTTTATTAGTGCCGATAGTGGAATCCCAGCCGTTAGAAGGTAAGGCCATCTTCCACCAGATATCAGGATTTTCATATTGGCCAAAACCAAAAGGTTCAGACATACCGGCAAAGAAGCCGTTGAAAAGCGAAGTATTAGCCACGGTAGCACGTACCATATTGTGAATCATGGCCGCTTTATCTTCAGTAAAGGTGCAGTTGCCGTAGCAGTAGGAGCATGCGCCGTGAGTAGCAGTATATTCGTTACAAGTACTCCAATCAAGACAATAAGCTTTAATACCGCGCATCTTATAACGAACATCTTCAGTAACGCCGTCTGGACGTGTGCGTTCAATAAGTTCATAAGTAGGTTTACCCTCGCTCTTTTTGGCGATGGAACCGGAAGGACAAACCTCAGCGCATTTGCCGCAGGTCTGACAGAACTTCCAGATACCGGCATCAATAGGATTGGTGGGAGCTACGGGAAAATCAGTCATTAAGTTGGTTGGACAGTAACTAGCACCACTCTCGGGAGTAATGGCAAAGTTATTTTGACGAGAATGCTCAGCAATACCGGCAAAAACAGCTAGGCCATTAAAGTTGGTTTCAGAGCTCTGATGACCGTTATTGCCGTACACTCTGTCGCCGGTTAATGAACGCACAAAATTGGCAGTGCGGGCAGCTACATTATTATGGAAGTTAGCGACAGCACTACTGTTGGGAGTGTGTCTAGTGCTGTCCGGACATTTTTGCAGTTCCATATCCATACCGGTAGCAAAGGAAATAATATACTGTTGTTTTTTAGTTGGGATAATAGCGCGGTTACCTGTACCGACAGTATTAGCTACTTGTATCGGGGCTTCGGCAGTATCATCATAAGTAAAACGTTGTAAATTCTGGTCAGGAATTTCCGGATGAGTAACGGGATCCCAATCGGTGCCTGTACCGGCACCTGTGCGGGAATAAACAATCAGTTTCTCACGCCATTGCTGGTTCATCTCTTGGAAACCGATCCAAATTGCACCATAGTAGCGCATAGCAGCATAAAGTAATCTAGCGCTTTCTTCGGGAGTGCCTTTCCAAAGATTTTTAATACCCATGTCCGCCGGAGTGTCGCTTAGAGAGGCACCGCGGCCGGTAAAACTCCAGGCGACATTACTAGAACCATCTGAAACGCCATTGGCTAAAGCTCTCCATTTGACATTCCAACCAGGGCCCTCTCCAGCCCGTTTATCGGCTGTATATTGAGTACTGGACTGCGTATTTAGGACTGCTCTGGAAGTGTATCTGCTTTTGCCGAAATTATTGTGCATTTCATAGGCACGATTAAAGCGGTGAATAACACTCCAGTCGATTTCCACTGTCGGATCCATCAATGGTCTTTGCTTAACCCACCATGGTCTTTTCATCATGGACAATTTAGAGTTGCCGTCACTGGCAATCAGTTCGTCAAGATCATGAACAACTGGCATAGCAGCTCCTACAGCTACAGCGCCGGCAGCAGTAAAGCCCAAAGCTTTCATAAATTCACGTCTTGACAGGGTAGAATGAGTCTTCATATTTTTTTCTTTCTCCTTTTTCTTAAAATACAAAAATATTAAATAAAGACCTGTTAGTTTCGACCCTCCTTAACAGGACGTTTATTTCAAATGGGGCATATTATCAACGCAATTATTAATAACTGTTAGCATACCCCCTCCCCCCCCCAATTGTCAAGGCGTTTTAATAATTTAAACAACACTGTAAATTAAGTTAAAATAAAGTTACAAGTATAAAAAAGTAGGTCAGTTTCTAGCAACAAAATTGTCCCCGCCCCCGATAATTGGGCCAGTTTCAGAGTTAGAACGTAATAATATATACTGACTTTGAAAGGGAACTTAACATGGCAAGACAAAACTACACAGCAGAGCAGATTGTGGTTATTCTGCGTAAAGTAGAAGTACTCTGCGGGTAAGGGAAAACTATCGGGTGTGCCGTAAAGGCTCAAGGAATTACAGAGCACACATATTATCGTTGGCGTAAGTCTTACGGCGGTATAAGTGTAGTAGAGTTAAAACGCCTCAAAGAACTGGAACAAGAAAACAGCAGGCTGAAGAGAATAGTAGCCGATTTGACTTTAGATAATGTAATGCTCAAGGATATTGCTTCAAAAAACTTCTAAGCCCGGTCAAACAGCAGATGAGCATTGACTATCTGCAAAAAGAATATAAGGTCTCTGAAAGAAGAGCCTGCCGGGCACTTAAGATTAACAGAAACACCTATAGATACCAGCCCAGAAAGCTTGCAGATGAAGATGACCTGCATAGTCTGATTATCTACATGGCATCTAACTTCGGCCGACTCGGTTACAGAAGAGTCTCCGATATGCTAAGAAACCAAGGTATTCTCATTAATCATAAGAGAGTAGAGAGAATATGGCGGGAAGAGGGATTAAAACAACCCTCAAAACAAAGTAAAAGACGCCGTCTCTTTCTCTCAGACGGTAACTGCCTCAGATTACGAGCTACACACAGCAACCATGTCTGGAGTTACGACTTTATAGAAGACAGAACGGTAAACGGGCGTAAGATCAGATGGCTCAATATCATTGACGAGTATGACCGAGAGTGCTTGTACAGTCAGCCAAGACGATCATGGCGCAGTAATGCCGTCATTAACGCCCTCTCCGACATTATGCTTTTCAGAGGAGTACCGCAATATATCAGAAGCGACAACGGACCGGAATTCATCTCTAAGAACTTAAGAAAATGGTTATCAGATGTGGGTACTGCCACTACCTATATTGAACCGGGCAGTCCATGGGAGAACGGCTATTGTGAGAGCTTCAATTCTAGAATGAGAGATGAGTTTTTAAACGGAGAACTCTTTAGCAATCTCTTTGAGGCTGAAGTGCTTACTAAGAACTGGATCAACTACTACAATACCATAAGACCGCATTCATCATTACACGGTAAAACACCAGCACCGCAAAGCTATACCTTTGATGATATGGAAATGACAAACACTATGCGCAAGTCAGTCTGGAATGTTATACTGGTATCAGATGAGAAGAAAAAACTTGCTGGAACAGCTGCTTAACTATGGTACTTACTAACTCTTTAATTGGACCAAGGATTGGGGGCATGACA
>Ga0123354_10005551_pt1 | contig 18388 bp, 13 predicted proteins | sample TergutLab28metaG_2_FD_97872 | JGI IMG/M metagenome (GOLD analysis project Ga0123354, IMG submission 97872) | Labiotermes labralis P4 segment gut microbial communities from Petit-Saut dam, French Guiana - Lab288 P4 | ecosystem: Host-associated > Arthropoda: Insects > Digestive system > Gut ...
ATATTAGGATGGATCTCCAGGAGGTGGGATGTGGGTATATGGACTGGATTGGGCTGGCCCAGGATAGGGACAAGTGGCGGACGCTTGTGAGTGCGGTAATGAACCTTCGGGTTCCGTGAAATGAGGGGAATTTCTTGACTAGCTGCAAACCAATTAGCTGCTCATGAAGGACTCTGCACCATGGAGTAAGTAAGTATTGACAGGATACGCATCAACTAACTAGACAGCAGTGAATAATTAATTGGACAGTGCGTGTAGAGGAACGTTCGAGGTGTAATTTAAGGTAAGATCCCAGAGCATTTGTCCAGGGGAAGTGCGGTAAATCTCGAAAAACTGCAGTCAGGATAAGTAGCGTACTGATCCAAATATGAACTGAACAATCACCGATTAGATACGATACATCTTCGGCCAACTTGCTCGGTTTAGTCCCTCTTCATTTTGTCAGTAGCAATACTGGGCAGAGTGCAAAGTACGAATGGAATTTTCTCCACTACCCCTTTCTAACGTCGAAACGTTCAACTCTGCAGACATTCAATCCATGATACACAGGCCTTATACGCAGAATAACACGACTGGATGTATTTGAAACACGCGATAGGACGGTCCATCCCCTATAGTGCAGCGTTGATCTTGTCAGCGGCCAAGCTCGCCTCATTATTCTGGAATGCCTGCTCCTCCTCCTCACGAAGCACGGCCGGCTGACCAGCTTCACACTCAACACCAAGACCGGCTGGCCGGCCCCCCAATAATCGAATAGCATCATCTCTCCTCAGACCGAACTCGACGGTCAGAACGAGCTACGAAATGGATACATAGTTGCCACATCGTCAAAACACTGGGCGTTTTCTTTGGAAGAAAACCCTCAAACAACAAAGATCATAACAGGGGTGCACAGAGCCCGAGAAGAGGATGTAACTAACAGAATCGTCACGCCGTTATCTCTATCATATGACGGAAGATGCACACAATGTTATGTTGAAAGAGATGCTACTGCATACCTTCTCTAAAACGGAAAGTGCCTTCCACAGAACACGTAGGCCTATTTAGTACCACGAACAACCAGCCAAACTAACTTCAAGAAGTAGAGCCTTTGGTGTGAAGCTGACAGTCGTTCAGCTGGTCAAAAATTATCCGCTCCAAAACGTCCAAACCGGCCTTCTATTCCTTGGGTAACGGCTAGGGCGTCAGGCTGAACGCTAACTTCCATCTAGTGTCTACCTTAAGGGTGAGTGCTGCTATACCTCCCCTCCCCCAAATGCCTCCCTGACATGGACAGAGAAAATGTCACCTTCACAATTATGGAATACGAAGATCCGGTCACTATTGTGTTCACAACACCCCGACACTAAGCCTATCTTCAATTACCTGAATCCACTTCACACTCCCACATCTTATTTCTTCAAGATTCACTTTAATATTATCTTCTCATCTACGGCTCTGTCTATTAATGTTCTTACGACTTCTATTTTTCAACCAAAAAGCTGTATGTATAAAAGTGCTTCTTGTAAACTGAAAGAGTTTAACGCGAAAACGATAAGAAAAATTACTGCAAGGCAAAACAGCTTTCTCGAATGACTGTGCAGTACCTTAGCCTTCATCCTGGAATTCATCTCACAGAGAACATTCTTGTCACAAATGCGAAAAGAATCACGACAACAAAGTATGCCTATAATACTGTAATGAGCTGCGGGCAAAGGTTAAAGGTATAAACAAACAACAGAAAAATACAGGAGACCTAAAATATACACAACGCAGTAACACAGTTGCAAGATATTCTGACTCCTTATTTTTGGGGATACAACATTAGAAAAAAACTAACTCATTTCGACGTCACAAATGAGCAGTTCCGTTTTGCCGGACACTGAGACAGACACACACACAACAGTATACTCGATTGGTAAGCCGAAGTCAGGCTTTGGGTCTGCGCGCAGTAACCCAACATTCCATCGAACTTTGCGCTGAAGTTAAGCTTCAGGTAATAGAAGCTAAAGACACAGGCAAGTAACAATACATCACGGCATACGAAACGCACGCATACACTGACCTACAGACTAACCCTGCTTGACAATGTGAAGGGCAGTTGGAATGCTCCATACACTAACCGGAAGTGAAACCTTCAGGCAGTAGTTACCCCACCTAATACCTTCAGGTAAAACCTCGGTGTCTTGTTACGTAAGTTGGCTTACCTCATGTAACGGTGTTATTACCCACGTTGGCAATCCTGTCTCGGGAGGCGGTAACCTAAAATATGAATTTAAGACGCTAAAAGATACACAATCTTCCTTTTTTTTTTACGAGCAGAGAGAAAACTCACTAGAAAACGTATTTTTACTTAAAAGTCCACGTGTCAAACGGAAAATTGTGCGAAACTGAAACTGTTCAATATCTTTCAGATTCCGTTACGATTGGGGTTTACCGTACATAATGGTGTACATGAGACAATTATAAACTCACATTATCAACGAAGTGCATACCAACACGAGCTTGAAATCAACTGGTTTCCTAAATTACCACTTTTCAAATGCTTTTCCCATGAAAATTGTATACATATTCCTAGCCCAGCATAATGCAATAAACGGAATGGCTCAGTCGACATAGTGAACACACTACAGGCTGGAAAACTGACGAACTACGGTTCGATTAACAGTAAAACAAACACTTTTTCTCTGCCCTAGCGTCCAGGAAGTTTCTGGGGCCTACCCTGCCTCCCTATGTATTGGACCCCGGGGGCAAAACGGCCGGGACGTGACGCTGACCTCTCACACCCACCTGCAACCCCACTCCTCAATACGTCTTTATAGTGCTCGATTAACTTCGGGGACAACTTAGCCGCTACAACTGAACAACAGCAAATATAAAAAACGGCGAACGGCCCATTCTTTTAATCATCCCTGAATTATAATAAGGCCGCAGTTTGAAGAGCTGCAAGAACAACCACATTTTTTTTCTGTACAGGTTGTATTAGCCTTGCTAAAGCCCCGTCTACTGTCATTGGCTCGCACTTCGCCCATGACTTCGATAAAAGACAGCCCAGATATCGCCAGGGCACCATCAAAATGTCAGGCACTGTTAAATATACGACCGGTATGACCCAGCACATGATTCGAGGACAACGTTTGGTTCTGCTGCACGACGACATTTCGCTTGTTTCTGGGTGTTGCCACCCCAACAGAACAAAATTCGGTTTAAAGTGATCAACCTGCAATAATTTGTCCGACGAAGTCACCCACAGAAACACGGCCATCCTGTCAACAAACATTGCATCGGATGTTCTCAATCGATGAGGAGTAATCCCAATGTATATAAAGTACCATGACACGCCACAAGTTATTTCGAAAGTTGCGTAGTCAGAATGCAAGCTGTTGGAACAGGGGAGTTCAAGACAGGTGGGAAATGTATGCTCCCCTCCGACCTCCCCATTTACAAAATACAACCAAGAGCCTTCTTTTACAATATTGAGACCCATTAGGTAGACAGATTAACATAATGGCCCTTTCACATTGACGTACAATTGACTTCAATAATTTTCATATGTAACAACTGTCTTTTCGGCAAAGAAGCGCTGCGTCAGTGTCCGGTCGAAGCCGAATTCACGGCGATCTAATTCGTACCCGAGAACATCCCCCCATTTCATTCGTTCTGCACGAGTCCGGAAATGGGACAAGAAATACAACCTCGCCAAGCAAATACGAAATTTAGGACTACAGACTTTGCGAACTGTAATATAAAACATCATAAATATGTAACTGTATAAACGATTAACAGACACGGTGTCCTAAAACGTGCCTACAACGAAGCCTCATTTACACAGAACAAACTACTCTTAACCGGAAAATGCATCACACCCAGAGGAACCACCTTAAAACCAACATTAAACCAATATCTTTCTTTTTCAGTCCGAGGGTGGAACCAAAACGTTCATCCGAAATATTTGTATCCATTTACAGAAATCTACGGGGTCACATACTTACTTAATTAATTAATTACTCATGTAGCAGTGTCCTCTTGAGAAGCTCACCGTTTCTCAACTAGTCAAGTAATTCCCCGCACTGTATGGAACCTGAAGGTTCATTACCGCATTCACAAGTCCCCGCCACCTGTCCCTATCCTAAGTGCACGGCGTAACAAACCAGAAGGAAGTAATATTCGCAGTCACCTTTGTGACAACTTCAAATCTTACTTGTAAAGTAGCCTTCCTCTGAATCACATTAAATTAACGTAAAAGTAAAAAAAGTAAGATAATTTTAGAAGGAAGCACTACCACGCAATGCGGTAATGGAACTCATGGAACGTAAACCCACAGCTTTCATAACAATACGGGGAGAGAGTAAAATCAGTATTGTGATACAAATATAGCACCAAGAGAGAAGGGTCCGTTGAGGTCGAAGAGAAACTGACAACACTAATACCGAAATAATATTTGTTACTGGAAACCTAATTTCAGAGAGAGGTATTCCTTACGAAACATTTATATACATACGAATTAGTTAGGAAAAAAACAAAGTCCAGAAGTCCGGTACAGTAAACGGCGACTAGGCCAGAACCGCTCAACCTTTCGTGTGATGCGGGCAACTTCGGCAAAATTCGGTCTGCATGTGGGCAACAAGAACTTCCAAACACAGAATGAAGAATGAATAATTATAGGCCTCCGTATAATTATATTTTGGCCGGCAATAGAACTTATTTTGCCGCTATAAGTCTCTTCAGGAGTAGACTTTTATCCAGAGCCACTAAAATTATATTATATAAGACACTAATAAGACGCGTAGTGTCGTACGGAGCAGAAGCATGGACGTTGACGAAGAAAGAATAAGCTCTGCTAAGTTTTGAAAGGAATATATTTAGAAGAATATATGGTCCTAAATATGAAAAAGGGGAATGGAAAAGTCGGACGAATCGAGAACCAGAAGAAATGAGCAAAGGAGAATATATAGTAAAATGGATAAAAGGGCAAAGGATAAGCTGGTTAAGTCACCTAGAGAGAATGGAGGAGGATAGGGTGCCCAAAAAGATCTTCGCTCAAGAACTGGAAGGGACGAGAAGAAGGGGAAGACCCAGGAAAAGATGGAAAGAGGAAGTAGAAAGAGATCTTCAAGTGCTGCGAGTGAGAAGACGGAGAGAGTTGCTGGCAGATACGAAAAAATGGAAGGACATTGTTCAACAGACCAAAGCCCACAGAGGGCTGTAGTGCCAATGGAAGAAGTACAATTATATGTATAATTTTGACTGTACATTTTTCCATACATCAAGTGCATTAAAAAATATTCTGACAATAGCAGGAAAAATTAAAAAAAAATCAATTTACAAACGAGGCTACAGTATCGTCATTTTCAGCATACTTTTGCAGAATAAAATACTAATACAATGTAAGAGATAAAGTTAAGGTAACGTTCTCCCTATAAAATGACGTGAAGGCACAGAGGGGAAGTAGAGGTATGGTTATACTCTTTCTTTAACCTCGACGCTAGGTGGGGATGTGTAGTCAATGTCACTCCGGCCGCACTACCCGCGGAAAAGACCCGGCACCCGTTACGCATGAGGCTGGGTGGTCCCAGGGCCGGACTGAAAGGGTGCGGAAAATCTCGCCACCCACCGGTGTTCCAAACCCGAAACAATGTATCCGTAAATAAAGAGATCGCAAATTTTCAAAATTGCTTCATCGTGCTATCTCGGCTTTGCCACGGAAAGGGTTAAGAGACGTTTTCTCATAACAAATGGCTCCGCAGGCAACACAACACCGTGTCGCGGGCAACATTCTGCTCCTACGGGTTCATCGGTTCTGATCTAGGCAACACAGTGACTGCCAAACGCTATGACCAAACATGGGCCACTCTCGCTTGTAACTGACATTCTGAATCGCTACGGAACCAGAAGTTATGGACCCTGCCCGGAGAACGACCTGACAGTCTGTAACTGGTTCCACACCTGGCGCTACGAAAGCAATTTTGTGTCTAAGAAGTAGCCATATCGACCACAACACTGACGGGATTCTCAACAGTGATGGCGGACAGAGTAAACCCAGGTTAGTGTATACTCTACAGACTGCAGTGATAATTAGAAGACATTTCCACGCGGAATTTGAATTCATATTTATGTTTAACGCATACTTGTTTATTTCCCAGTACAGCATTACCGCAACACTTACACATTTCAAGCTTCTTTGGTTAACCAATTCTATCGAGTTCTTACAAATGCGTATTTGCTTACGTGTGGCCCATCCGACATGTTGTAATTTGTCGGTGGCTTTGGAAACAAGAATCAGAGTTTGCATGACATTCCACACCACCTTTCTAGATTCCAGAAAGTTTGCTGCGGTACACACTGGGCTTACAAAATCGCAAGAGGCGTTGCAAATTACACTTTGACCTGTCTGTCTACGACTGACACATTTCAAGCAGCAAAGTTTAAATTTACAGATGTGATGCGGGAATGAGAATCAATATTTACCAGCACAATATTTTACACTCTGTAATTCTACGCGTTATATCTAATACATAAGCTCTCTCGTCTTCTTCCCATGGCTCTTCAACCCGTTTCCTGGCCATGGAAAAATTAACTAAAAAAAATTCCAAATGAGAGTGTGGCTCGTTTATACATGACCGTATCAACAACAAAACACTTATCAATCCTTGGAAACCTAAAATGCAACTAGGTAGTTCCTGTCTCACAAAAAACACCGAGTACCCACAACAAAAGCCAAACGACTGATGCAGTATGTTAACTACATGTACAACATTTCCGGCTAGCACAAAGCCACATCTGAGAAATAAGCCTCAGCAAGCAAAGCAGTAGAATATTTCGTTCACTGAAAGTATGAGGATCGCGATTACTGTATTCGACATCAAATATGTTACTCCATATGCGTATAGCGGCTAAAGTGCTACAGAACACTTCAACATTAAAGAGTGCACAAGAGACAGGGTACTCACGTTGGATGACAACCACAAGTCCTCATGCGGTTAAAGGAGAGACAGCAAGACCAGAAAACTCCTTACCTGGAAAGAATAAAATACGTAAGCTGACGTAGCTAGTTTCCTTTTATTTTATTTTCTTGCCTGCCACGCTTCAGCCCAAAATTGGGCCCAGGCCGCATCGTTTTGAGGTTTACAGATCACACACAATTAGACGCACACGCCCGATAGGACTCCTCTGAACGAGCACTCAGCTAGTCGCAGAGGCCGCTACCTTCACAACATACAGCAAACACGAGAGAAGAACACTGACGCCCTCGGCGGGAGTCGAACCCACGATCGTAGCAATCGAGCAGCCGCAGACATACGCCTTAGACAGCACGGCCATTGATATGGGCTATGTGGCTATTTTATATATATATATATATATATAAAATAACCCTGCAAGGATATCCATGATAATTCTGCCTTCTCTGATATGGGGAATATGCCCAGTAAATGCGACATTTGCAGTCCACACAATAGTGACACTGGGAATTTGAAATGCAGCTGGCTGATTTCTTACCCTGGTAGGCATTACTGTTCCAACACCGTATTCTCTGGTACCTACCGTTGGGATTACTGAAGCACTGCATCACAGGGAGATGACGTATTGTTTGATGATTTGGTGAGTGAAGAAGTCAAGATCATTCAAAACGTCGTCCATCAATCAACCAAAGACAAAGCGTCGCATCTCAGAAGATTTGAATCCTAATGCCTACTACGTGCCAGTATTATTTTCCTCCTTAAGAGACGAACTATAAATATTTCGCGCAGCTCAATTTTCGTAAATAACTTTACCCTGCTTTCTGAACTGGAATCTCAGAATGCGACAAATTCGAAAACCACCGTGAACGTGTAAATAAGTCACGGTAACATAGTGCTACGTGTCCTGCCCATCTCATCTACTTAAATATATCAGCTTAACAATATTCGGTATGCTACATAAATTACGAACTTCTTGGAGAATATTTAACGAAATAAAGACAGACTCTAAAGTATGCGAACCAAATAGATTCGTTACTCTGCCAAATAATCGATACCGCACCCTTCATAATGGCTTGCAAAATTATAACACTCAACAAAACTGGTACATAAGGAACGCCTTTGTCGATATAAAAAGAGACGATGACAAAGGGGCTCAAGGACAGGGGTAGAAAATTATTTCAACTGGAGAGCCATATCAGTCCAACATGCAAGCTTGGCGGGCTACATACATTCATCTACGCGAAACTGTAAATGTCACATGTCTCACTTGCACACAGTCATTTAACGACAGACAACACAATTAATGTCGGTTGCAAAGGACTGTAAACACCAATCATACTGCACAATTTATTGAGTAGTAATTGGCCGTTTAATTAGTAATATAAAAATGATTTTGAAAAAAATTGCATGCATCATTTACTGGCACAGGGTATTTTACAGTACAAATTGCATGCTGCAATTTAAGTGTTCGGAAAAGCATGAGAAATTTATTTAATTAATATGTTGCCGGAAGCCAGGTTGACAGCGTGGATAAGCAATATTTCAGGAATGCCATAAACAGAAGAAACCAAACCCAGAGTCAGATATAATTCTTAATATTCTCACAGACTTAACACGAAGCATTCGCAATGACAGTATCGAATTTGTAATGGTACACAGGAGAACAATATTAAATGCGGTCAAATCTTTCACCTGCTTACAATTCAAGTTTACCACTTCACGAATATGATATTCTTTCACTCATGTTTTTGTAAATAGGAGTAATAGTTCAAAATACGGACAAAGCGGTTCAGAACAAGTTCTTTGAAGGACGTACGATGCAAAATTTTCCGTCACATGCTCAAATATAAGTGTATATAGTGAAGATAGCAACAACTACGCACATGAACAAGTGTAAGGAATTTACTGATAGACTCCTGTGTACGGCGCATATGGCCTGCTAACACATTAGCATCAGACAGCGGCATTGCTTGACAGCTAATACGAATGGAGTTAAACTGAGTTCAGGGAATATATTTGCCTGCAATTCGTCACGTACATACCGTGTCTAAAAGAATATGTTTCATATAAATGTACGCCCTAATAATGCTGATACCGTGTAAAATTGATGTGTGCCTTGACTCAAAATCCGCCAGATCCAAAACTCCCATTTCAGCCTCACACACATTCTAACAAAACAATCATGAATGAGAACAGGATTCGTTCAAACAGCGTATCATGTTGATCCCTACAGTCGACTTCCACAGAATTCCCTTCAGTAGCTTCGCGCAGAACATGGGATCAAAACATTACATCCTCAATATGCGTTAAAGATTAGGCACTTTACTGAAATAACACGCAGAAACTTAAACTCAGCCGTCAGTGCCGGTTGAAACGCAATCACTAATTACACAAAATACAGCACAAACTAAAAGTACTATAGAAACCCCAAATTCGAATTCTGTTTGTCACACTGATTAACACAATACCAGCTGTTAAACTATGCACTAAACATTCACCTGCAAATATCCTACGAACTGATGAAAATAGAAATGCCAGCCCTGGTATTATATGACCATATCACCGGTTCACAGTGTTATTGGTATGTGTGCAGACAGCAGCAGTGGCAGACAGGTAAGCGGACAGACGAATTAAGAAGCTAACATCCGACTCTGCATAAAGGATTAGCTTCACACAGCCAGTAAAACGTTCGGGAACCACTGGAAACGCCGAGTCCGAAAACGATTTTCAAATGACAAAACATTTGATCCAAACAGTACCAGACACCCCAGCTGCCTGCGGCCTGCTGCACTGCACAGCAGATAGGCAGCTTTACCGTGGCGCCCTGTAGGAGTTCCAACTATTATGCGTCTCATTGTTGTTTACTCACGTTGGAATTAAATAGAAGGCAAGACGAGAAAAGGGCGGAGAAAAGGAATGAGAAGGCGGAGGAAGCAAAGGAGAAACAAATAATGAAATGAGAAAATGATGTTGAGCGAGTCCATAAGCCAGAAGTTAAAAAGGGAATAAAAAGGGACAAGGAAAAAGGAACAGGGCAAAAAAATCGAATTATGTTAAACATGCTAATTGCTGTGGCTGTAGGGGAAGAAGTTCGTCAGACTGGATACAAGCCGCGGACAGTAAAGAGTAAGAGCAAATGGAGCCTCTTGAAACTGAGGTACAACAGCCCGGAGGTCACACAACCCACCATTAGGAAACTGCTTCCTATCCGAAGTGTTAATGGTTCAAGAAATTTAATGGAGTCAGAATAACATTTACCTTTATAATTAAGAAGTTAATTTAAGGCAAGTAATTTCTATTCCAATGTATTTATAAAAACAAATACAGATTATAGCCTCAAGATACCTTGCAACATGATAGACGACCACAGGAAACTCAAAGATATAAATTAACTAAACTGTGTTCCTTTTTAACTTGAAGTCGTGTCTTTTAGGAGAAAATTTTATGATCATTGTTTAAAGGACTTGCTTGTTGATAAGTACTTCAGTTCCAGACAAATTACGTATTCCTAACAGACACTCTAGGAATTTTTTGTTGATGTATTCGTTCTTTCCCATTCTATGTATTCCATAACGGAACATCACCATATACTGGAATATATCAAACAAAAGACCGACCAGTTTTAGAGGTAGGCCTACCTGAGAAGTGAGATGAAAGCATGACGCATGGCTCCGTCACGTCGCAGATACAAACATCAAAATACAACAGACAGGCCTCAACACAACCCGCTGTGTCTGACTGTACACCTACATTATCTGTAGTTCCTATACATCAGACAACTGTGATCACAGTGTGTGTGCATACGTGTGCGTCTGTATTCACATATTTTTAAACCAGTTTCTTGTAGCGAATCGGACCTTATGAAATAGGCGAACAAATTAAAAAGCGGCGTGGTTATCATTCGGTCTAATAAACGTGAGTGTCGCTTTATCTTAATCGAAGATCTTGTGGTTAAACAAAACCACACACGAGACAAGATTACGAACGTCACGGGATGTGAACGGTAAACATTTGTACGAACTGCACAGCAAATGTAAGCAATTTAATCTAAATGAAGTTGACTACTAACAAAGTTAGCTGTTATCAATCTCAGAGCCAACACTTTCTTGAGAATATGCTTCCGAACAATTTAAAGGTACCTTCTCCCCAAATTCTAAGAGATGACGCTTCACACACACACACACATCACACGCCACACACACACACACACCACATACACCAACACACCACACACACACACACACACACACACACAACAAAGACCGTCAAAATCATTCACTTATAACACATAAGGCGCAGAACGCGTCGGTTGTAATGTACAACCGTTCTGAAGACCAGTGAGCAAGCCCAGCATAATTACTCCATTGTCAGAAGGCTGCAGTGACTTTATGCTGAAAAAAATGTTTAAGTCACAGATGCCAGCAGCATTCTGGCTCTAAAACATAAACGTTATTTAAGTACGGTATAGTCCCGATTATCGAACGTGCCTTATCATAAGGGCCCTATATTACTAGTACATTTACCAATTTTTTAAAGTCATATTTTATTAAAAACCAAGTTAGCGTGTAAAGGAATGAATGGCTTCTCACCGCGTTCAAGGGCCTACATTTGAAATGTTTACTGTCCCGTACAGAGGGCGAACTCGTTATGAGTTCCATCAGCATGCTCTCATAACTGACCTCGAACACAGCAGCGTGGCTGTGCTTTAGTGTACTGGAAAAAAAGTAAAGGTAAAGCAATTCCATTACAGGCCTGGACAGGCCCTGAGGGATCGAGGAGGCTGAAGCTTCCAGACTTCAAGACAATCGGCACATAAAGGTGGTAAGGTTGTCAGCCCTACGCACCGGCCGCCTTTACCCCCCAGGAAATATTCCTGGTACTCATTTCTGTTAGAGGCTGAGTCAACCCCAGGGCAATTGTGCGGCCGGAAGGATTATGTCAATGAAAAATTCCAATGACACCAACGGAAATCGAACCCGCGACCTTCCGACTTGTAGCGCAGAGCCTCAACCGACTGCGCCACCGCGTACCCCCACTGGAAAAAAGTATAATCTCTAATAAAGCAGTGACCTCCTTGCTTAAAATGTCAAATGAACAAATAAAAAAAGTTGTTACTTTCATGAAAAATAAGTTTAAGCAAAATGCAAAGTACGTGGCGGTGGAATTGGCCGCGTTACTGTCGATGACTAAAAGAGAAAAGGATAAGAAATTGAACAGCAATGTTGTGTCAGGTCTTGGAATGAAGACCTAAAAGAAAGAAATGAGGAAAGGGGGATGGAATCAAATAAATAAATACAAGCAACGACAAAATGTGAGCTGGAATAGTTGACTGGCGTTTTATTTTTGTGGCTTACACAACAAACAGAGAGAAGCGCCCATAACTGTATCTCTTCTACGAGGAAAGGCGCTGATTCCTTTTTAGAACTTTAATGAGGACGAATCCGACTGCAAGAGATAGATAGACGGTAAGAAAGAAACACGTTGTGGTTCGAGGCAAATCAACACCTACGGAGAAAAAGCACCCGCAGATTCGAAATCATTTCCGAAATTTAACGAAAAACTTCAGTCTCTTAAGAAGAGCAATGGTTTATCACTCCAGTTGTGGCGGAACTGTCTTAATTTTAAAAAGCTTCTCTCAAAAACTCTTTCTACGAAGAAAAATCTCATCCCGCCTACAAAAGAAGCAAAAACAATGGCGATTCTTGCCTGCTGTAATGCCTCAGGTAATCGCAAACTAAAACTTTCGTACTTGAAAACAAAAGTAGACTTCCCGCCTTCAAAACTACACAAGTAACCGCAAGACCGCTTCCAATTTTGTATAACAGCCAAAAAAGTGCGTGGATGAACTCATAGAAATTTCTCAGAGATTGTTCTTTTCACTAAGCCCATCCCTTCAGTAAAGTCTTTTGTAATCAAAAGGTGGAATCAACGCAGTCCTTAAGGAATCGGTTCCACTGTGATATGAGGCTGCGTTGCTGGGTAGTCGGTTTTACAGCGACACAGCTTCGTATCCCAGAAGAACGAATCCACACCTATATCTGTGTGGCAATATCACAACTCTTACAGCAATCCTTGCTCCTGATATTACAAAGACGGGGGAAAGGAATAAGAGTGATGTCACCAAACGACACCTCGTGGTGTCGCCCTATGGACCATGGTGATATTCAAACAATGAAGAAAAAATATCGGTGAATACTCGTTCAGTCACTTGCGGGCTTATTGGTGAGGGAGGAGAAGTGTCAATATATGTTAAGAAACTAAACCCAATACTACTTATTGGACAGCCCAAAATTGCTAGGGAATCAAGCAAACACACAGGTGTGAACGTGTAGCAAACTGCCTGCAGAAGGAGAAAAACAAACAGAAAGTAAAGTTACAGAAGAAACAATGAAAGAAAGCTGCGAAAATTTTGTTTCTGTATTAAACGGCTAAGAAATTTTCACTAAACGCGAACACAGTGGATGAATCAAAACAGAGAAAAACAGCGCACTGTCAACGATATAGTAATCTTGCGAGTTATGCTGGCGACGACCATGTAGACGAAGATAACGAAGAAGTACAGCAATTAACAGCTTGAGTCATAGTGGGGGATTGCAGGCTACTGATACCGCACTTCCTTATCGTGAAGAGCAACGGGAAGCGACTGAAAAAGACGAACTACTGTCCAGGCGCTGCTGTGTCCTTGCCGCAAGGAAAATGGAGATTCACAAACACCCATTACGCAATTCTCAAAAATATATATATTCACTGATGCAAAGTTACATTATGTTAAATAGTGATCTTGTTCATACGACATTTCTGTTTCATGCCTTCCATACATTTTATTCCTAATTTAATAACAAATCTGAGATACGCGTTGAGATGATGTTTACCTACGGCTTTTTCGACAGTCTTCCGTACTGACTGACACATCCGATTAATCCAACGTCCTTTGGTACCGTTTATGTCGTGCAATCGGGGCTCTACTGTAAATATATTTAGGCCTGACATTTTTTTTGGGCGCAACAGCCCCGCAGTGGGCCAGGGCCTCCTCATTCACGAGGGTTCCAGATCACACACAACAACGCACCACAGTCAGTAGGACTCCTGCGGACGAGGGATCGGCCCGTTGCAGATACCTCTACGTGACAACACACAACACTCACAACAGACAGACATCCATGCCCTCGGTGGGATTCGATACCACAATCTCAGCAGGCGAGCGGCCGCAGACTGACGCCTTAGACCGCGCGGCCACTAGGACCGGCAGGCCTGAGATGAATGAACATAAAAAATGGCAGGATGTGTATTATTTTCATTCAACGAAATTCCTTTGTCGCTGCGTACAGTACAATGTCAGTAGGACGACTGTGGAACAGTAGCAACGATCGGAATGAAGTTAAAAGCAAATGAATGTGCGCCATGAGGTCCTCATGACGACGTCTATGAAGATTACGACTTTCGGCGACGTGACGATATACACTCGTAGCTCTTCAGTTGCTGCCCCAACTTCAGAGAGTAGGAGGAGCGTGACACCAAGGTTTTGGAGGGACCTCCTGCCACGAGTCTACAGTGGAGATACATGACACCTCATTAAGCACTGATTTTATACTTTTCGTGCATCGAAAGAATAAAAAAAAAGTAGAACCGCGTATGTAAGAACAAACGAACAGTACAACGACGACCACCCGTATCTACAATTGCAGCGCGTTTGAAGTTTAGTTTGCGCTAGGACACAACTTGTGAGTCAAATATACTCATTATTTAACGAAAAATGTACATGTTACTGTAGGTCGCACCCCCTCCCCCCCTCCGCCGCCGCCGTCGCGACATTTCTCACCGGTCATTTCATGACTGATAACCCTCACTCATCCGTCAAATACGTAACGACAGTGCCAGGCTAAGCCGACCTAAATAAAAATTTAAAATAGGCGTGTCGCTTAAAGTTTCTGTAAATCTGTCAGGGCTGGCTGTAAGAAAAACAAAAGACAAGTAGGTTACCTTAAGAACGTTTTTAATTAAATTAAAAAACTGCAATTCATATGCCTTAATACTAGACCAAAGCCTTTCTACAGGAGTATCACTGAATATCTGACGTTAAAGTTCTGCAGCATCTTCGTAACATGGCACTTCACAACGAACGTGATTTGTGCTCAGACAAACTGCATTGTTCGCAATTGAAAACACTACTTCTTTGTTCACTGTTACAATGCAGCACATTTTGCATGGAATAAGTAAGCAGAAATTGTGTCAGTGTGTGTGTGTGTGTACGTACAATCTTGGACCTCAGGCTTAACCAAACGCAATTTTCAATATTTACCATCCAAAATCTGAACAATGGGAACTGTCGGTACCAACAAATTCCACTACAGATGTAACTTACATTGCTGGAGCAACACAGCACAAGAGAGAAAATCTGTAGCTTTACCAAATGAACATCAAAATAATTTAAATTATAACAAGGTGTTTGCTAGAGACGATTCTATATTAGACGCTCTTCGGACAAACTCTGTATTAGAAAACAACTCTAGGCCAAAACAGGTGGTTTAGAGTTCCAGCCACGTTTCGTACCTGCTCAAGATAGAAGATCAGATTCGGTTTTTATTTCACTTCCTCTGACTTTAAACCCTTCCGATGTCGTTTACCTTGTTTTATTTTCTTTGCGTAAAAAGAATCTGACAAAGGGAAACCATGATGGAATCTGGCTCTTGACAGCTTTAAGACCTGCAGGAGCGACGCTGTCATTGATGCTCATTTAGCCTACAGTAACATTGTATCACCAAATGGAATGCAGAATTTAGTTTTTGAGTTGAATCTGATATATCCACAGACAATAGTCCATACATACTGATAACGAAACGCCCGCCAGCCATCTTTTCTCCAGTTCTTAACATATACAAGATGCGCAGGTAAATTTGTCCCTACACACGCCATAAAAGCCTATGGGAGAGGAGAGGTATAGCTTCACTCTCTTAACCAAAGCACTAATAAAAGTTGGTGGTCAGCAACACGCCCCGGCCATTTTAACCAAGGGGAATATGATGGCGCTACAGTTAGCCATTAAATAGGAGACTGGGGTGTGGGAAGGGAGTGGGCACAGCCGTAACTGAGGCTTCGAAGAAGAGAAAATTTTTTGCCCTTGCCGCGAACTGAACCACGATTCTTTGGTTGCCTAGCCCCTAGTCTAGTCACTATACCGTCTACCCGGTACTTGCTTAAACATACATGGATAACAGAAAACTTTAGACATGTCTTACTGCCGCAGAAATTTCTCAGCAATTTAAGGCCATAACCTGTGCCATGTACAAAGCATGCTATGCATTTCCATGCATACGTGAGTCTGACGAAACCAAAACGCTGAAAATTAAACATCTGCTCACGTAAAACGTTACACTGGCAGTGGTAAAATATATATCCATGTGACATCAAGTTCCGGGTACATTTCTAGTTGGATATTGCCTACAGAGATGTAAGAATTTAGAAATGTATTAGGTGCAACAAACAGGAAAATACGCACTCGTAGATAACACACACACGTGTTTCTGACGCCTACACAGCAAAACGTTACATTGTCGGTACGTATTCTACATAATGTGTACAATGAAACGCGCATTGAACACGTTAGTTTAAAATTGCGGAAAGGGTGGGATATACACAAGTATCAAGTATAGGACTAGCAAGCACAAATTTTATTCATGGTTTTATAAATGTTGTGGCGTGTTCTTGTGCACGCCGTCACACGGTTCCATAAACGTCGGAATTTACTGACTAGCCAAGCAGTTATTGGGTCCCCAAGAGAGACACTGCTCCATGCCATCAGTGAGTTTAGTACTTTAGGCTCGTTCACATCTTCGCACAGTTCCGTCCATCTGTCTGCATGCAGATACCAAGTTGAAAACGGTGTAACGAAGCCCCTTGATTTTTTCATATTGCAGAGTTTTACCAAACACCCAACCAACAACCAAAAAAACTGTAGAGGCAATTTTCGATCATGTCGGACAACTTTGAAAACCGCCTTACATGAAAACCTACCCGATTTTCTCGGTTTTTTTCATGCATGATCAGAAAGATGGTATTCCTGCTCTGCGCATATGCAGGTGCTGTCACGCTCTGGACCCACAGGAAATTTAGAAAAACAAATTTACACGTTCTAGCATTTAAATTCCGTGTATCAGGAAGGTACATAGCATCGATTGTAGCGCTGTTGCTAGATCCTGCAGAGCAGCAAACGCAACATACTAGATATGCTACATGTACATGTTATAACGTGCTTACGGACGTCAACACAGTATCCATCACTAACGAATAATAAAACTTTGTCTGAAATATTTGTAACAGTTCCTCATACAGTGACTAGGTACCCTAATGCAACAGCAGTCATATCTCCAGAAAGGCCACTTCGGCTCCCAAATCTTTGAAGTTCAAGAGTTAAGAACCAGGCCGACCACGAAACCAGTAATCACCCGGTCTCATTAGGGGGAAATGAATTCCAAAGCTGTTTCCAGTAGCACAACCCCTTTTCATCGATATAATATTACGCAACAAAGTGTTCCATCTCTTAAGCACTTTTATGCGCTTTAAGCGCTCCAAGGTGTTTCAGTACTTCCCCAGTATTAAGCAACGAGTAAAAAATGTAAAGTGATCCCGTTAGAGGCCCGGTGTGGCCCAGAGGGTGGGTAGAGGTATAGCTCTACTCTTCCATGACCGCGGCACTGGAAGGGGGTGAGTGGTCAGCAGCACGCCCCGGCCGCACTTTACCCCCGGGAAAGACCCGGTACCCATTTTACAGGAGGATTGGTGGGCCCCAGGGCTGGTCTCGACGGGCGGAAAATCTCGTCCCCACCGGAGCTCGATCCCGGACCGTCCAGACCGTAGTTCAGTCACTATACCGACTGAGCTACCCGAGTAGTAAATTTTAGTGACCATTATGTGTTATTTATAATAAATACGACATGATCCTCTGGTGGTCACGCCTACTGATAACATTCATTTGACCGTGCAATTTGGCTAGACAGGTAGCTATGGCTTATGGGTTGTAATGAGCAGTTACCGCACTCGAATCTCGGTCGGGCACCGTTTATCATGCAAATTTGTAACGGCTGAGTGTAATTTTGAAAAATAAAATAAAAACACTTAGGAAGTCTTGGATGAACTGAAACAGGACAGGCAGTGTACTATAACGTAACATTTAGGGGTGTTCGTGCAACCATTGTTGGAGTGGAAAAGCAATAAGTATTTTACATTCTGTGTGTGTGTGTGTGTGTTTGTAGCCTTTGGTATCCACCATGCAGTGTGTGAGTCATATTGTCATATGCGGCCTGTATGGCTCTACAACATTTTTCCACATTACACTGCACGATTTTCGGGGGGGGGGGGGGGGGAAGGTTTTTTAAAAAAAAAGGGTATTTTTTTTTTTTCTAAAAAATTTGTTTAGAAAATTTTTTTTTTTTTGAAAAATTGGGGGGGAAATA
>Ga0123354_10005553_pt1 | contig 18383 bp, 7 predicted proteins | sample TergutLab28metaG_2_FD_97872 | JGI IMG/M metagenome (GOLD analysis project Ga0123354, IMG submission 97872) | Labiotermes labralis P4 segment gut microbial communities from Petit-Saut dam, French Guiana - Lab288 P4 | ecosystem: Host-associated > Arthropoda: Insects > Digestive system > Gut ...
ATCTTGTATAAGACCTCCCTCCTAACTGAATCATAAGCTTTCTTGAAATCTATAAAAAGCTGATGAACTTCTTCATTGTACTCCCATTTTTTCTCAAGTATTTGGCGAATGCAGAATATATGAAAAGATGTATCTATTAAGGAAATAAATTAGTTTTTAGCCACAATTTATATGTGTGTGTATATATATATATATATATATATATATACATATATATATATATCAAACTAATCGTGAAACGAATTACCGTTGTATATATTAATAAGATTAAGTTGTTTGTTAATCTCACAAGCTGCATTCAATTCAAGTAAAATTAGCGCTTCAAAAACTTCCCTTCGTCTGGTTGCAAGTCTACAACACCTGCTCTCGAGAGGATTGATACTGGTTTGTATAGTCTCAATACGGTTTCTACCTTACCTAAAGCAAAAATGGATATTCATTAATCTCCTGACCGGTTCTGTGAAGGAGTGTCTAGGACTGAGAAGGAACCAATCTCGCGCTTGTTTTACAGATGAGACTGCATAGAACGGCACGCAGAGGAAGAAATTCTTCCAGAAAAAAAAGTCAAAGGTTTTGTAATTTGTTTACCAGAAGTTAAGAATTTTTTAGTGTGGCAGATAATTTCAATCACGTACTATATAATGCGGTTTTATTGTGTAATTGTTACTGAAATCTCTACAAACGGATTAGTATGTTCAATGAAAGACGGGGGTGGTCAGTTTAGTTAGAAGTCGATCATCAAACAGTTAATAGCCTATTGCCCAATTAGCGTTTCATTGGTTTAAAAAATTAATACTTGTCTCCTACTGTTTCACTTAAGTCTCCACTAATGTGTTTTATTTAACTCCTCTTTTCTAAATAGTAAACACAACAAAACCGTGTAGTTATGCAGAGAGGCACATTTTTTCTTCTAGCCTGTACTTGTTTAGCGCTATCATCTTCACTACATTTCTCTTTCTTGTGCATGGTGCAGCTGAAAGGACATTCATTATATGAGTCCTTCGCAGGAAGAAAAGAATTAAAAGACAAACTACATTTTTTTTTGGTGGGGAAAGGGGACAAAGTGTAAGGCTTACGTCCTTTTCCTTTCCACTGTCTTACCCTTCATTGAGACAATTATTTCCAGTAGAGTCGGCATAATTTACTTTTGTTCTTTTTTCTTCCCCATAGAAAGGAAACAACAAAGAAAATTTATGTAAGAAGCAAAGAAGGTACAAATTACAACGTCACAGTTAGAATGGACGCAACTGATTAAACACTTGTACAAAATTCACAAATCGTTTTTGTTCACGTAAAATTTCCCCGTCGTATCACTATTAACAATTCGCTTAAACAGGCCACGATTATGTGGAGCGAAGTCACGTGTTCAGCAGTCAGAAATGCTTGTGAATTAATTTTATTTCTCCAAAAGACAGCCGAGAATATTACATTAACCCTTTAATCGCCAAGTTAAATCCCATCTGCCATTTGTTGGCATTATTAGGAGCTCACCATATTCTCCGCGTTAGCAGAATAAGGGTTAAATATCCGGTCGTTATGTCAGATCGGTTCTCACATAAGATTTTCAGTCAGATTTTTCTGAGGTTTTTGAACAGGCTACTGTTGTAGAATTTATATTCCAAGATGTTTATCAGTAGTTAAGGATAAACATTTCTGAGTAATCTGATACCTCAACCTTAAGGGAAATATGTGCTGCCGTGTGGGAAGTAGCGGCCAGTCATAGAGAACACGCAGAACAGGGACTTTAGCTGAGGGGACTAATTACAGAAGTGTGCAAATCCTGTGACCCTGAAAAGGGAAATTTTAATTACGACTAATCTTGAACGGTTCGTGATTATAGTAATTCCTCAACGATTACAGTACCACATAGGAATGTATGTACATCTCTCGTAATGTGATACTGCTTGTAAATACAACGAAACGAATATGTTTGTACGGGATATATCTACACTGTCGTCAAGAATTACGGAATTAATTAAGCCTTACTTTAAGTTGACTACATTACTAAAACACCAGACGTGAACCGGTACTGGAGTCGTGCAAGTAAAAGTGTGAAGGTTCTGTCCAGAAAGGGTCTGAAGATTCATTTCTACTTATGTTTATTGGACCGTGCATCATCTTGATAGTTGAATGAAGAGAGACCAACTTGATGTCACTTGCTTTTTTATTTCATTATTTAATGCTCAACATGTTTCGGATGTTAATACATCCACCCTCAGGAGCCTGCGACTTATTTGTATCCGTATGCAGGCTGAAGCTGTGCTTCAGCCTGCATACGGATACCACACCACCCCAGCCAAACCACAACGTAACACCAACACACATCGAACCAGAGCAATACAACCCATGAAATAAGTCGCAAGCTTCTGAGGATGGATGTATTAACACCCGAAACATGTTGAGCATTAAATAATGAAATAAAAAAGCAAGTGACATCAAGTTGGTCTCTCTTTATTCAACTATTCATTTCTACGTTTATACTTGTGCGACAGGCCAGGCTGTCACTACCATGTTGGAGAATATCTTCTTGGATTAACGCAGTGTGTAAGAGTTACCGGATACAGGCTGGACCTTCCGAAGATCGAATCCCTGTTGAGGCGAGATTTTCCGCATCCGTCTACACAAGCCCTGGGTCCCATCCAATCTCCTGTACATTAAGTACCGGGTGTCTAGTCCGAGGGTAAAGCAAACGGGGCGTGATGCTCTCTACCCAACCCATCTGCAGCCGAATTTAAACAAAGAAAAGAGATACGTTTCCACTCCCCGTCTGGACTTTCTTGACCTGTTTCTAGGATGAGTTTTATACTATATACCGGAGTTTCGTAGGATCTTTCTGCTTCAATCTTCAGAGTAGTCCAAATCATTCTTCTTAAATATTTTTATCAACGAAGTCATGACCCAGCAACGCAATCCTCCGCATTCGGGAAAACGAAGCACAACTCTTCAGCATCGAGACATCCTAAGCTAACACTTCTTTTTAATCCGTCTGGATGCAGGAAAAGATAGTTTAAAATAGGCCACGACCGATTCCTTAAACATGCTTTTCACTCACCGTACAAATGGTGTACAATTTCAGTCACTAATAGTGTCGTTTAATCAACTATACATCAAAAATCCCTAAATCATGACGTGTAATAAAAGGTAAAAGGTAAAGTACACCCTTGTACAGGCACTGAGGCTCTGTACAGGCCGTACGACTCGCAGGGGGAGTAGAAGTATAGTTCTACTCTTTCTTGACCACGGCACTAGAAGGGGTGGGGGGGGTCAGCGTCACACCCAGGCCGCTCTTTACCCACGGGAAAAATCCGGTACCCATTGCACAGGTGGCTGGGTGGGCCCCAGGGCCGGTCTGGACAGGTGCGGAAAATCTCGCCCCCACCGGGATTCGATCCCCGGACCGTCTAGCCCGTAGCCAGTCGCTATACCGACTACGCTACCCGGCCCACATGACATGTAATACTGAAGGTAAAAGAAGCTGCGTGTAGTGTTCTTACGTAGCAGACTGTACAGAAATGTCTACAGACTCCTCTTGACCTTCGCTTTTGCTCACGACCATATAGCGGTCAATGTAAGATGACCGGCATTTCAACCATCCCATACAACTTCCAGCGGCTGGCTGTTATATTTCGTTTCAGCGGATAGGGACACTCCACTGAGCTCACTTCACTCTAGCAGCCGCACACCGCAGGACAAGGAAATAAATTATAGTTCCGTGACTGAGTTCTCGACATGCAAAATTTGAAAGAGCACGAAGCATGACACAGTTCAAATGAAAAGTCAAAAGAACTGTACATTTCTCCATGCGCACGCCTGTGCATACATGACTATAATTTTTTTTTCACAGTAAGTCGAAATATTACGTCTGCTTGCTCTCTCACTGCTTTCTATGAAGATGCCACTTAATTTCAGCAAAGTTATTGATAAGTCAGACTATTAAGGCCGAATGGACGCGTAACCTAATTTTACTTTACGAACAATTAATTCAGAGAAGAGATTTCACTAAGTGAAATAATAATATTATGGTAAATAGTAATTACTTTTACTCTTTACATAGAAAGAAAATAATTTCTACATAAAACGTTCTATTCCAAGGTAAATTATCTATCTATTTATCTATCTACCTACCTACCTATCTATTTATCTGTCTGTCTGTCTGTCTACATATCCATTCACCTAACTGTCTATCTCCCTATTGATATTTCTGTCTGTCTGTCTGGTCTACCTGTATATCTAAGTAGCTACATATGCACAAGGAAAAATACTTGCATCTTGAGTTACGCACTATATTTCCGCATATCAGAATTGCACAGAAAATTAAGCACAAATGTACATCGCTTAGACCAAGTGAGAACATTAATTCGTAAACCCACACATTTAACGCGCTAAAGTTAGTTGAGGAAGGCGTCATACATAGTCTTTTCCGGAAAGTGAGATTTCGGATATTTGGATTTTAACTTTACAATTAAAAATGTCATGTTACGTCTACAACATGAAGTTGCAAAATGAGTCTTATATAAGTTAAGTTTCAATTTGTAAAGGATTTCAACATCAAATATAAATTGAGCGTGCGTGGCTAGGTAGATCTGAAAGTGGAAACCTTAACATTACAACACTTAATTTAGGGGTATCCTCACCCATTGTTATTCATGCTAATTTACTGTCCCCTGAGTGAGCACCCAACAATAGGCTAAACGCCTTGGAGAAACGGAAGATAGCGACGTAAATCTCTTTTTTTTTTGTGCTTTTGTACTACTCGTTTAAAAAATATTCATAACAATATATGCTACTCCTTTCTCTGTCTTGTATTCCTTTTATCACTCAACGCTTACAAATTTCAGGTGATTTACGCACGGTAAAAATATTACATTAACATCACCATAAATAAATCAGAATTCTAAATTGGTGGTGAGTAGAAAACCCGAACAATAGAAGTGATATAAGAACGCAAATCAGGACAGACCAAGTACAGCACTGGGGGTGTATACAAAACATTTAAAGGGACAAGTGTCACGCCCACATCACATCACGTTACACCCCTCACCCCTTGATTCATTTTTAAAATTATCATTTCTCCTTCCTCTTGTCTCGCTTTCATTTGATCGTAAAGAATGGTAGGTAAATTACAAATACAAGGAAGTTCTGTTGGTAAACGGCGTACTTTTCTGAAAAGTGCCGCCTATCATTCACACCTATGTAAACTCCTACAACTAAAATTCTTAAGTAATTAATGTAACATACACCTAGTTGTTGCTGCGTGTATCACCAGGTTAAACGCTTAGAAATTCTACTTTCAACCCAAACAAAGCATTCTGGAGCTATACGACTTCAGAAAAGATGTTTTTTATACAACAGATTTTAACAGATCAGTTTTTATAGCCGAGAAGAAATGCGTTTCCTGCGCGGTGCGATCTGAAACTCTAAAAACAATAACTTAGGTTAAATTCAGTGTCTCAAGTGTTAATGATATTGAAAGGGTAGGAAATGGATGGACAGGGCAAATTTCCATATAGTCACTGATTATCACATAGGGAATAAAAACCTCTCCCAATTAGACTAACGCCTTGAATTAAATTTTAAATGTCTCTCGCTTTTAGGTCTATAAATAATATCGAGAAATGTAATAATTGCTTATAAGATTTCCCTCATTTTGGCAGCCTGATATTCATAACTATATACACGAGATCCCGTAATGGAGTCACATTCTAAATCAGTTAAATCTCGTTCATACGTTCACATGCAGTTTCTTTGAGGCAATTTAATATTATACTCAGACATGGACTAAGTATTCAATGTGACATCTTCCTAGAGAGAGATTCGAATTTCCGAAGGCCTCAGAACATCTGACACGATATTTAGGAGAGCTATAAATTTCGCAATTTCCGTAACCAAACATTCCGCAGTTGCCAGTCAGGTTTGCCACATACACACACGCAAATTTTCTCAAGACTCAGGTCATAACGTTTAAAACATCTTCAAAGGTAAAGGGCAGGAACATCAAAAGATGAGTTCGAACTTCTATTACTGGTTTTTATCATCCCGAAAGCAAGAAAGTGCGTCCCTTATACTTACCACATAACAGCACTATTTGTATAAGAAATGTCTTCTTAAGGTTCTCATGTTACAATTCCTTAAAAAATTACTAGAAAAAGTTTATTTTGTGTGGGCAGCACATACTGAAGAGAAGTTCAATTTCATTTCCGTTCCCTAAAGTAAGCAAATGTCACAGACTATAAAATGTGCCCATATCAGTGTACCGAATTGCGGAAGCCCAGAAAAGACACTCACTGCTGGAAATAATCAATGGATAACACAGGTAATTGATTTTGATTTGACTCTCTTTAGAGGTAATTTGCCAGTTATTCTGTAGTGCTTTATGTATCTTTAATGGTAATAATAAGACTGTTACTTTTGAAATTATTTTAGTGAGGCTAGAAAATTAAATTTTTTATCAAATTACACACCGAACCGTCTTTAAAAATTCAAGAGTTGAGATATTTTAAATTCACGACATGAAATGCTTACTGTGACCTAATACAGATATTTTACTTTAAGATAATATGTAATAAAGAGAGAATGTTTGTGTGTTTTAACGTCGTTTCAAAAAAATAAAAAACGAAATTGCATTTCAGCTCTGCAGCATATCATGAAAGTAAGAAGACATACACAATGGAGAATAAGATTTTTGGGAGAAGAAAGGAAAAAATTATTTTCAAAGTCACAGCTCCGGTAACAATAACCTCACGTTTGGGTTAAATGTTTCTATAGTCCGCAGGTAAGTGTCACACTTCTATTGCGTTGCAATGCGACTGGAACATAGATTCTTGCAATTTACCTTTTCAATCCTTTGTTAAGAAATTAGTTACAAAGTGCTAAAATTAATCATTTACCGAGTGATGTAGCAATTACTGTATTTTGGAACATAATTGTTAACTAAATCACAGTAGTTGATACATTGTGTTACATACAGTAATACTATAAAAATGGCACTTTGCTCCCCCCCTCAAAAAAACGCACAAATTGTGTTAATGAGTTTCCTTTCATTTTCGCCACAAAAAATTGTTGTTTCTTAAAATAACACAGAAAGTTGTAGCTCATGATAAAGACACTACCTGACATATACAGCAGTTTATTCACAGCAGCCTTTAAGTAATCACAGCCAGACATTTCTTGGTTTAAGACTGCTGAATCCTCGAACTGTAAAAAATACGTCCCACAGAATTCACTTCGAAGTGTTCTGAAAAAATACTTAACTGCTACTTCGTACTTTTCGGCTGTTTCGCTTCGTTATACAAGGAACCAATAACCAAGCAGTAAACAATCTCACCGATCACAATACTAATTATATGCCCGAAACGCATTTATATCCATCTAAGCGTACACTGTCTCAGCTCCCATACATACTTGCAATTAACTGCGATCGGACAAGGAAACTCCCTTCTCTAAATAAAAAAATGTGACCAACACAAATTACAAGAAGGAAAATGCAGTTATAATTAATAAAACGTGTAGGTAATTATAAACTAATAAACAAAAACCCAAAACGCGTAGAAGGGTATTAGAATTTTAAGACTGAGACTTGGGGCAGAGCTGCAGTGAATCGCATAGCAGAACAAATATGTACCTTACACTCTGAAATACCTCCAATAACAGCGATGGGTGCATTTTGCAGTAGGAGTGACAGATAACTTAAGGCAAGAGATAACTGCTAAATTTGTTTGAATATTAAGAATCTGAATATGAATACAGCAAGTTTTGTTTTTACCTTATACAAAAAGAAAATCTAAATAAACGAGTCTGATAATAGTTTGATACGAAAAAAAACTTGTGGCTGGTTACAAAAGTATTTAAATTAACTTGTAAGTACTCTAGGCCCTATAGAGACTGTTTACTGCGTAATTGTATTTCATAATGAACAGAAAATATCTTTGCAGTTTTCCCCGCGTAAAGTTCAGGTACATATTAGAATGGTGGCTAATTATGAGCATCATGTTTTTGCCACCTTACGCATGGGTAATAAGGTTCCGGCAAGACTCATCCATATGAAAACAAACATCTAGCTTTCCAACCCTCTATTCAGTACTGACACTAATCACACGCATCACTAAATTATACAATCTTCATGTAAGTATATTAATTATTTAAAAAAGCACAATATTTAGGAAAATTTTCAGGGGATTTTTTATGTCCTCACATTCAGATAAAGAAAAAGGTAAAGCAGTCCTATTACAGGGACCCCAGAGGGTTCCTGGAAGTTAAGGCTCCAAGATTTTTTGACAACGGCACAGGATGGTGGTAGGTTGTCAGCCTTACTCACCGGCCGCCTTTACCCCCAGGAAAGGCTCCTGGTACTCATTTCTGTCAGAGGCTGAGTCGACCCCAGGACCATAGTGCGATCGGAAGGATTTTATGTCAATGAAGAATCCAATGACACCAGCTGGGATCGAACCAGCGACCTACCGATTTGTAACACAACACCTTAACCACTGTGCTACCGCAATCCCCTCACTTTCAGATAGTATACCTTCAATTCTAAGCTTACAAAATCTAAAGAAAGTTTCAACACTATATATTAAAAGAACGGTACTTGCTGGATATCCATTACTTTATTACAGAAACTCATTATTACTAAGTCAGACACGTTTATCAGCTCAATGGTTTACAGCGCACTCTGTCTGCATACGAAAATGAAACAAGAGAATTCGTAATCTAAAGCAAATAAAAATTACATTAAATGAACATGAATGCTACAAAAAGGACGATACATCATGAAAACCGAATAGACCGTAGTGGATTTATAGGGGTGAGAAAAATGTAAATGAGTTAACTTTCACGAACATCTCCCTGTGACTCTCATGGCAAATCCTCCAGCATACATCCCTGTATTTGTATAGCTCTTCTCTTCACGCAAGTAATGATACATACCATATTTCGGTGGCGAAGAGCATTTTGGACTGGCTGACATAAGCAAGAGGGACTGGGGAGGTCTTGCAAGTAATATAACATGCAGCAGTGAGGAGGACGGACGCAGTTCTGATCATGCATGGAAGTTATTTTCTTGACCTCAGTAGAGATTGATATATTAAAAGAAGGAAATAACCAAGCTAATTACAATCGCCAGTCATTGAGATATTTACCTTGAATTTAATTGCAGTAATTTCAATCTATATTCGCAGGAGGAAGTTTAGAGTAACATTTTGATTGAAGTTAAAAACTGGCTGCAAATTCCATATACAATCACTACGTAAATGTTACATTTCTCTTACTCGTACATTGCAAACTCTTTAAGCTCATGGTTCCGTGCATCATAATTCAATATTAAATGAAAATCCAACTAGATGCAACAGTACGCAGTCTGATTTATTTTACTGTAAAATCACTGTACATGTTTCGGGCCGATCTGCCCACGTTGAAGGGAAGTAGCTGTACCGATATTATGACCTGTACCGGAGGCTGCGGTTACAGTTTTAGTACTCCTGATGGTGGATGCGGTGGACACCCGAAACACGTAGAGTGATTTTGCAGTAAAATAAATCGGCCTGCATACTGTTGCAACTAGTTGGATTTTCGTTTAACATTGCGGACTCTCTCAGGAATAGTAACTGACATATTATTTCCCTCGTAGGAAGGAAACGATATCGAACTGTACGCAAAGTACTTAAATGACGTGATTCCAGACGTTTGCACGTGATAAGACTGCAACGTTCGTGTTGCTGGGGACAAGGTGAAACACTTGACCGTCTCTGGAAGACAACTGACAGCACAATGGCAAAAGAACGAGACACCGTGAGGCTTACATGGGCCACCTACAACTACCAGTCACCTCTCCGTCTTCCTGCAAGAACGATACTTATGCAATGGTTAGTTGAATCGGCCGCTTCAAAAAAAAACGCTTAGTGGAATTAAAACAAACATGCAATGCTTTATATTATTATTTCTAAAACTCCAATTATTTCGTCTAATTTTGCCAGTCTGTTTGGGTGTAAGCTGTTACGAGGGACCAAAGCAATGATTAAAATTTGAAAAGAAAACATATAACTAAATATCGTTGGTTTAAAAAATTAGCCCATCGAGGTTATCAGGAATATTACACAAGGAGTAGTTTGATGTTTTTTTCACAGGTTTCATAATATGTTTCAGTTAGTGAAATCTCCCGAGGCTAAGATGGACTGTACATATGAAAGGAGTAGTGAAAAGAGGAATTGTATTAGAACTTAGCTGTTTGCAACTCTGGGCATATACCCACTTTAAACATCGTGAAGGAATTAGAGGGCAACATTAAGACTGAGTTTGAGGAGATAGAATGTGGCGACAGGAATTGGATGGAACTAGTTCAGAACTATAACTAACATCGGGTTTTAATTTATCGATACTGGAGCTCAAGTATCGATACTGGAGCTCCAGTACCACTCAGAGCCACGCACCCCTATTTCTGTTGCTGTAGCAATAAATCAAGTCACTACTCTGTGTACAGTGAACTATTTCCAGCGATGAGCACTGCCTGAGATGACTCGAGCAGTTCGGCAAGAATAGATATAAGATATTAGCATTAAAACCCTTCAAGAAAACACCTCTGTTAATGAAATCGACTGAAATCACACTAACGAATAAGATTATTCTATTTATAATTTTGTCTTCATAACTGTTTATTTCAATTGAAGAACTGAAGAATAGCGCTGAATATAGGCTTACATCGCCGAATAATTCGAAGACAAATTACGAACTTCAGACAATGTCAATTCAATACAGGTCACGGCCTAGTTTAGTGAACTCAATTCCGCCGCTCGTTTGGAGGAATTTAAATTCGTAAGACGTCTTTGCCAACACGGAATGCGAAACATAAAAAAAAAACGCCAGGAAGACTGAAGTCACACAGTTTCTGGCTTGTAGTCAGCAAGATGACACTCCTATCTCAGCTGAGAAAACCGACTAACTTGTAAAAGAACTTAGTGGCTTTCTCAATTCTGTCAAGTTAACACCGACATAACACCTCGTATTAGACGATAACCGCATCTCTTTCCATGTTTTAGACCCATCACCACTGGCCGCCCTACATTTCGTTGTTATATAGCCTGAGCTAATTAACAGTTTTGATAAATAAATTACAAATAAATAACTAACAGATATACGGATACTACAGGGTTGTTTGACCGTGCATCTTCCTCATGAAATATGAAATGCCAACTTGATACAATAAGGTGATTTTATTAATGTATTCTTAGCTCGACGTGTTTCGGGTACATACGTCCATCATCAGGAGCATTAGATGTTGAGTTGCAGCATATGGTTTTCTGCACCGAGTTTTTGGATGGGTGGTGGTCTTGAGAGCCACTGCGTAGCTCGTGTGTACGGTGCGGATTGTGCCGCACGGCACCATCCGCACCGTACACACGACCTACGCAGCGCGCAAGACAACCACCCATCCAAAAACTCGGCGCAGAAAACCATATGCTGCAAATCAACATCTAATGGTCCTGATGATGGGCGTATGTACCCGAAACATGTCGAGCTACGAATACATCAATCAAATCACCTTATTACATTAAGAAGGCATTTCACATTATTTCAAGATATACGGATGTTTCGGACATTTATAATAAAATGAATACAGTCCGTAAATAAACGTCGACAAAATTATTTTCGTCGTTATTTTCAAGGAACAAGAAGTCTGTCGTATTCAAAAGGTAGAAGGTTCAATCTGTCTCTCTTAAGCTATTTTACAGGGCCATAAAAACAGCTGAAGTAATGTTAAATTATCATAACTGGCTAATATAAAGTGGTCGATTGAAGGTGCAACTGAATATTAGAATTATTTCCAGCTTGTATTCGAAACGAAAGATTGCTGGGTTTATTTTTTACTTTTCTAAATCTTCATGCTTCATTTATGGAATTTGCACGGAACACAACTGCAGCCTCGAATGACTGGATTTGGAAAAATAAGTAAAAACTTTTGGAAGGAAGGAGTCTTGGGGTAACATAAAGCAGAAGTCTGGAATTTGCATGGCGGGGGAGAACAAAAGAAGAAGAACAAAATTCTGAATACTTCGTATACGGGCCAAGTTTCGTACCGGCTCCTAGCCAAACAACTTCGATCGACGCGGATTATTACAGACTCTAGAGGACGGAAACAAGCAGACAACGAGCGCTACACGTATTGAGGGAGGTCACAAGGAATTTTGCTTGCCAGTCACTCATTTAAAATCTACATAGTTCTTCTGAGGTATATTGTTTGGAATTTTAGGAACTTCAGAAATACGTCCTATTTATTATAAATTTGTTGCATTCATTGAAAAATGTTGCCAAAATTTGATCATTAAAAGAAACTTTCAAGATGCCAGCAAATTTATTTTCTTCGTGAATAATATTTTTTAAAATCTGAATTTTTAATTTTTTATATATGAAAATATTTTTACGTTATATAAAGAAAATGGAAAACTACATTGAATTCATCCGGCTGTGGAAAAAGAGCAAAAAAAATGCTGCGAATTCTTATGAACGCGGTGAAGAACGTATCGATCTCCACGAAGTTCGGAGAAATTTATATTTATCCAGGCAACTAGCAACTAACAGCTTCCCGAAAAGAAGCTCGTTGCATGACTTTAATCAACTCGGTCAGATTAAAGGTGTAGAGATACATTATTCAGGATCGAGCGAAGTATATTACTTCTAGTTCGCGAAATATTTTATATCGAGATTTTAAATCATGAAGTGTGTTTTTCAAAATGTGTAAGGCATTCCCAATGTTTTGCAACGTAGATATAAGATAGGTAACAACCGCAGCAGCACAAATCGTCTTCTTATACGAGCCCCTTTCTATTATAAGTTCTCCTGAATTCATCTACCTAGATAACAAAGGCAGCAGGTTCATCTGAAACGTCGTATCTACGAGACTACATAAGCTACCATCCTAAAAACATTCTTCATAGTCACGGTCACTAAAACGCAAAATCTCGCGATTAAAAGGGCAACTGCATTTTTATTTATAGTCTTTTCTAACATATTATTTAACAATGTAGGGCGGGATTATACAGTAGAAGAAATTAACTAAAAAATAAAATAATAATAATAGCTAATACCGTATAAAGGCGAAGTGTCGTTGAAGTGTATGGAAACCTGCGCCCTTGATGTTTATCAATGTCACAGTGCCTCCATAACTTTCCTCCGATTCAACTCCTCGTGTGAATCGGACCGCATCTCTGCTCTCCTCACCCTAAGTTGTCGGACGCAGCATTTCTAACGCAGCACAACTTTGAAATTGAACAGACTCCTGTCATGTGTCAAGATATACTGCAGATGCTATCTGCCTCCTAAAACAAGACCTAATCAATTAAAAAAAAACTTATTACAGAAGTTGGGAGCTTGTATAGTTCAAAATTTTCTTGCACAATGTACGAATTCTAGATCGTCCCATCTTATAACCCAGTCACTACAGCAAACATCCTAACTCGTTACTCCTGACAGGAGTTACTTACTTACTTACTCTATGGTGCAGAGTCCTTCTTGAGAAGCTAACTGGTTTGCAGCTAATCAAGAAATTCCCCGCATTTCACGGAACCCGGGGGTTCATTATCGCACTCACAAGTTTCCGCCACCTTTCCCTATCCTGGGCCAGCTCAATCCAATCCCTATACCCGCATCTCACCTCCTGCAGATCCATCCTAATATTATCCACCCATCTACGCCTAGGTCTTCCCAGTTGTCTCTTTCCCTCCAGTTTCCCTACCAAGACCCTATACACCGCCCTCTCCTCACCCATACGCGCCACATGCCCAGCCCATCTCATTCTTCTCGATTTTATCACCCGCACAATATTGGGTGAGGAGTACAGATAATTTAGCTCCTCCTTATGCAATCTCCTCCATTCCTCCATTACCTCGTCCTTCCTAAGTCCAAATATTCTCCTCAACACCATATTCTCAAACACCCTCAGCTTCCTTTCCTCCCTCAATGTCAGCGACCAAGTTTCACACCCATACAAAACAACAGGCAAAATTATAGTTCTACATATCTTAATCTTTAAATTTTTGGATAGCAACCTGGAAGACAAAAGATTCTGCACCGAATGATAGCAAGCATTTCCTGGCCTCAATCTGGTGATAAATTCGATTTACAAGAAAGTCAGTCTCTTGTTAGTGCGACAAAAATTTGGCGAATATACGGAATATCGGGACCCAATATAAGAATTTCAACAAACCTGTTAAGTGGCTTATGGGATATATAATTATAGAAAATACACAAAGTAGGTTTTTTTAATGGATGAACAAACATGAAAATCATTTTCACCTAAAAGCGTTTGCTGGAAATCTCCCCAAATTCAAGAAAACTCTGAACAATTATTGAGATACAAAGATAAGTAGCGTCACGTACCAGAGGCTTTAATTTTAATCGAAGCTGCTAAAAATCACGTTGGTCTTACTTCTTAAAAGTCTTTTTGGAATGGTTTATAAAGCAGCCTCCTACATGGAGAAGTCCGTCCGGATAATTACGCACGCCAGGCTCTTTTTTGCAGATACATGTGCTTCGAAATCTGAGTGAAAATTTCAAATACCAAACGTCATCAATATATAAGCAACAATTTATGCTTAATGCCTACAGGATGGAACACTCAGTTGCTTATATTCTTCCGTTCAGTAGGCGATATTCATAGGCCAGCTTAATTCAGAACTGGAAACCTGTAATGACTTACAATGACTGTCTCCCATACTAAGTTACAGCATTAGTGCAATACTTTATGGAATATTGTCCAAAGAACATATGTGGACTTAAGTATATGACCATTTATTGTGGGTGAATGTGTCTAAAACAGGAAATTGTCCAGATTTTTTTAGAAGTTTCTGATGTCTTATGTAAAATAAAGTGCTTTGAACTCGTCTGGCCCTGATACCGTGACACAAGAGGGTAGACAGCACAGACACGACATCACACAAAGACTTTTTTCTTGATAAAGAATGTCTAATAAGTTAATCATCCTATACTGTCCCGCAGATACAGATTCCTACCCCTCTAGAATTTCAGAATTAGGCTACATGAAAAGTTAAGTGAAGCTGCCCCAGTTTATACGGTTATTCTCTACGTAATCATGACGTGTACATAGAAAGAGGCGAGGCCTACGTCCATGCATTCTTAGTGTACTTTCTAGACGAAGTCGAATAGTTAGCTTCAGACCCTTTTCGCTTTATATCTGAGGCTGGTACTCGGTTAAGACATGTAGACACCAGAGGCAATACAGACACTGGGAGTCGTTCTCATATTCCACAGACGTCCACGGCTAGACACTACAGTGCCTAATCAGTACCGGATTCAATACGAAAATGTCGATCGTTACAGATGTGAAATTAAAAGACAACGCGTAATAAGTTCAACAGTGTAACACATAGTGCACATGTTGGGTGATATACTGATTGTCAGAAAATGTGCGGTATCGGTAAAACAAAATTTGAAAATGTCCCACAAGCACGTGCTGTTTACAACCATAAACGCACACAGGAAATATTTTGTAGGACCAACGCTGCTACGCAATTTATGAGTGATTTCTGCAAGGAGGAGCACAACATAAGTTGGCATGCTGAATTATACACTTTTGTTACGGAGAATCCTTGAGGATGGCACTTCGTTGCCGAAACATATTGGAGATAATATATGTCATAATTGTTGTATCAAAGAGTGAATTTGTTGGATGATACATAATAATAATAATAATAATAATAACTAACTGTAATTGGGTTATCACCCAGTGGCAGTGGTTATTTTACATCTATACAAAATATGAAGCTGGTTACTAATAAATGTAAGTCGGGAGGGTTACATGAGGAGCATGTAGTGACAATTGCAAGAAAAATAAGTTTTGATTAAAACTTATTACAAACAAGCTTTATCACTCTGAACTCTACGTAACCACTGACGAATAGAACGCAAGTCCTAAAGTGAATGAAGAAGTTAATAATGTGCCCACGAGACACCCAAGATAAAAGTGAATATCAGGACATGTTCGCCTGGGACGGGTTTCTTTCACGGCTGGGGGGCATAGTTTCTTTTTAAAAATCAGGGATATTTTGTGAATACATTTTTGAGGTTATGCGGTTTAATAAAAGGTAAAGCTCTGCTCCCCTTTTAGTTGGAAAAAAAATTATATAAAAAAAGTAATTTAAATCGAAGTTGAGTCGGTATGTGCTGACGGGTCGGCTGCCATAGTACCTGTTCGGCTGGAGCCACCAATCGCTGCGGGCACTCCCCGTCACTCTCTCTTATGGTGGAACCCTGTACGATCCCAAACCTCTACTTCCCCGTCCACCTTTCTTTTTTAGCATCCAATGGATATAAATCACGCACCTTATGACTGATTTACGACCCCAAACCTGTATCTCCACTTCTTTAGTATTCTCTCATTCTTCATGCGCCTCAAATTTTATATACATATATATATTGCCTTCAACTTCTCCGCCATTCTATTATATTCGTGGCCTAAAACAGTTTTGTTCTTTCTTTTAATCACTGATATTTCGGTTTTGAAAAGGCTCAGCTTCTTTTTGTCTTAGTCGAACCGCCTGGCTTTGCTATAACAAGCCAATAGTATTAAATGGGAAAGTTCCTACAAAAGCTAGGAAACACTGGCGAACCGCCCCATCAAGGCGCAGGACTGCAAGAGAAATAATTTTTGCTGTGAAACGGACCTGTTTGCTTTTTTACGAATAGGTCAGTGTTAAATAGACATATCACAACCTGGTGTTTAGACAAAATGTGGCGCGATACGTAATTAAAGATGAGAAAGATACTGCTGTTTCTTGGACATTATTTTGAAACGTATGATTATTAAAACTTTCAAATTAAATCAATATAAATGACTACATTTAAAAATTCGTTTTTAAACCCAAACAGCACAGGAAGTTTCTGCTTTATTAAGATCGGTTATTTATGTGTAGGAGAAATCAAAGCCGGTTATTCTGCGATCTCACCAACAACATACCTACCAGCCTACCTAACGACTCCTACACACATACATATATACACACATACACATAAAATATACAGCAAAAATTCTGTGTAAGAAAATTAATGGAAATTTGGATTATCACCGAAGTGCAAGGATTTCCTGCCTTCGAAGATAACGTGAAACATTCTAACAGTTTTCCATACTTCATCTGCTTAGTGATGCATAGATCAATCAAAACTCAACAACGGTTCTTTAAGGTAGCATATGCCTGTTGCTTTTGTAATTACGATTTCCCTGAATGAAATGTACAAAGTTACGTGCTAAGCACTCACATCGCTTTCTGTAACATCACGGAACTTCGTTTTGCACAGCACATATCTCTGTGCTTCCAACAACGTCAGTTTTTAAGTGTTCCACTTCGGATACTTAATTAAAATTGTGCCAAACTTATAATTTATTAAAAAAAATTCTTTGGCCAAAAAAAATTTCATCCTTCAACGTAAAACAATCAATGATTAAGTCCAATGAAATAAATTAACCCATATTAAAAGATATACACAATGTGTCACCTGCTGCAAAATATATAAATTTCAACAAACTTACACAGCATTCAAAAATATACACACTGTTAAATATTTTATGTAAAATCGAGGCCTATAAGTCTAAGAAATTTAAGTGATGGTAAAGTTCCAATAAAATAATAATAAAAAGTAACACGTTATATAAAACCCCTTCACTGCCAAAACGTTTGAGCCTTTTGTAACACGGAGACGATAAATGAGAATCACGTGCTGCAACAAATTTCTTAACTTACCAACGACGTGATGGTGAAATGCTGCATACCGGAGAATTCAGTAATGGTTACTCACCTGCAAGAACAAAGAATATATCTATTAATTTGTGAAAGTTAAAATATTTTTATATTGTATGTAGTTAGGCCCATTAAACGTTTAACAAACAATTAACAAAAACAATAATAAAGCAACATAAAAACGTGCAACATTGCTTTCAAAGTAATACCTTTCTCAGTACGCTGTAAAACCCATGTAAAGACCGTGCTGTCAAAGTTTATTGAAACAAAACTTTGCAACATCAAGTTCCCTCGTAACTCGAAAATAATTCACTCCGGAATTTCACATAAGAGAATACAAATCAGCTGTACTAAGCCTCAAACTGAGTAATTTTATGAAACAAGTGTCACTCATTAGTAACGAAATACGCAACTCGCAGAAAAAAAATTCATTACAAAGACCATTTTTATATGGGAAATAATCATTGTTTATTGTAAGAATCATATAACAGAAATAGGATCTGTGAGATAAATGTCGGGTTTCTTACTGTTACGGTAGGTAGCACTGTGCTTTAAACGGTTACATTCCCCGTGCACCTAACAAACTCAGTACAGTGGTTGTAAATGTTTGGGAGGAAAGAGCTGACTTAGTCTTCTGCTGTAACC
>Ga0123354_10005554_pt1 | contig 18381 bp, 10 predicted proteins | sample TergutLab28metaG_2_FD_97872 | JGI IMG/M metagenome (GOLD analysis project Ga0123354, IMG submission 97872) | Labiotermes labralis P4 segment gut microbial communities from Petit-Saut dam, French Guiana - Lab288 P4 | ecosystem: Host-associated > Arthropoda: Insects > Digestive system > Gut ...
ACCGCACTCACAAGCGTCCGCCACCTGTCCTTATCCTGGGCCAGCCCAATCCAGTCCATATACCCACATCCCACCTCCTGGAGATCCATCCTAATATTATCCACCCATCTACGCCTAGGTCTCTCCAGTGGTCTCTTTCCCTTCGGTTTCCCCACCAAGACCCTATACACCCCCCTCTCCTCACCCATACGCGCCACATGCCCAGCCCATCTCTAAATCACTACAGACCGAAATTCCCGCAGTGGCACATCTGGCGGTGCTACAATTCTTTGAGGATTAACTAACAAGAAACAGTGGAAATGCTCGGAGTTTCTGAGTGGGAACTCGAAGAACCGTGGTGTAAATTGAACATGGAAAAACATTTAGAACCCAAGAAAACACCAATGGCATAACTGTAATCAGGTTGATGTTGTATCTCTTGTCAATTACGAATATTACGTTTCTACAAAATATCTCTGAACGTGTTCGCTTTTTATGGCAACAGTATAGGTAAATGAATTCCACACGACACATGTGTACCCTAATTTAAGTCTACTGAAATATGTACAATTAGTAAACAATCAAGAGTCGAAAATGTGACACTAATATTAAGAATGAGATACAAAACCTTAACAGATTTTCTGACTGCATTTATTGGTTTATGTATTAACTACAAGAATATGCACGATATGAATAACGTAAAATTAACAACAACCAAATTTGCCTCCACGAAAAAGAAATTAAGTTAAGCGTTAATTCAAGGCATGGTTACTTGGATTCAGTTCATTGTTTTTTTTTCTGCTAACTACAGACGTAAATATCAGTCTACAGTATACAGTTCTATCAGTCTATTTGTTATTTCACTTGGCTTTTATATTGCGGGATGAACACAATTAGAAGAATTTTTAGTAAGAGGCTGCTGAAGGCTGCATCCTGATTTGCGAACTAATATTTCAAACGGCACTGCGCCATTATACACAACTATATTACTGTATAAATATTCGGTTTACGCAGACAACACGTTTCGGCCTATTGCTGCATGCTATGCCATCCTCTGCTCAGGCTACAACTATGTAACCTCAAGAACAGTGACATCCACATACTGAGCCCAGCGACGTCAAAAAAATCGAAAATTTTCGCTTTCAGTTCTTGACTCCGCTTTGTAAGTTATGACCAACCTGGTTTACTACTCTGCGGATGCTGATAGCAAACCACCAGCACCAGTCCCTTGGCACAGTTTCTTAGTTCTAATTCAACGTCACATTAAGGGCATACCAGAACCAGAACAGCACCAGTTCCCAAGACGGCACAACATAACGCTCCACACAAAAACAAACAAGACGCACGCAACCGTCCTTACAGCTTTGGTTATCTTCTCGACCAACCACATTTTATAAAAGTTCGTATCGGTAAGTCCTTAAGGGTATTTTGTACCCCTTATGTTGGACATAGCAACAAAGGATCTTAAAAAGTTTTTGGAAGTTGTTATTTAAATTTTATATCTTGTTAGTGAAAAATAATTTTCTTTGATATGTTATTGCAGGTACCTACAAGATGAAAGTTAAAGCAATCCCATTACAGGCCTGGAGAGGCCCTGAGGGTTCCAGGAGGTTGAGGCTCGCAGATTTCAAGAGAGTCGGCACACGAAGGTGGTAAGGTTGTCAGTCCTACACACCGGTCGCCTTTACCCCCAGGAGATATTCCTGGTAATCATTTCTGTTAGAGGTTGAGCCAACTCCAGGGCCATAGTGCGGCCGGAAGCGTTATGTCAACGAGACCTTCCGGCTTGTAGCGCAGTGCCTCAACTAACTGCGCCACCGCATACTCCTACCTATAAGATACTGAGGTATTTCTCTTGAACATTTAGTGTACTCTAATAAACATGGTACATATTGTAACATATAAGTTACTGACAGTACTTTACATGAGTAACATGGGCAGCACTTAAAGACCTTCTCCATTGTCATAAAAATATTCAACACAGTACACTACGTTTCGGAACCAGACTGCTTCCTTCTTCAAAGGAAACAGGCAAAGAAGGAAGCAGTGTGCTGCTGATATTACTCATGATATGTGTCCTTGTGATCAGATCCGATGATGGCCTGAAGACGTAGGCCGAAACATGTAGTGTGTGTAACAATTGTATGATCATAGAACAGTGAATCTTAGTAATTAACCAACTTAATGCAAAAATTCTTGTTTTATAACAGGTTTATTATATGACTCTACATGTTTCGAGCAGTATGTGTTCATCATCAGGAGGTCAAAATTTTATTATACAGCATCTGGTGTCATCATACCTGTAGGTGGCCGTCCGGTGCGTAGGTTGAGAGAGTCCTCTCTCAGCCTGTGCACCGGACGGCCACCTACAGTTGTGACGATACCAGATGCTGTATAATACAATTTTGACCTCCTGATGATGAGAACATAGTGCTCGAAACATGTAGAGGCATATAATAAACTTATTATAAAACAAGAATTTGTGTATTAAGTTGGTTAATTACTAAGATTATAGTGAGATGCACGGTCAGCAAAACATCAAAATAGAGCAGTGAAGTTTTATCTAACCGAAGAGTCCCATTGGGTTAGTATGAGTATTTGGAATTGAAGGAAGGACGTGACTGGTGGCTGAAGGAAGTTGCCTAATGAGAATCTTTATAATTTGTTCTCTGTACCACATAAAATTGAGGTGATCAATTCAAGGAGGAATTTGATGGGCAGGACATACAGCACAAATGGGAAATAGGAGAAGTGCGTTCAGAGCTGTGGTAAAAAACGTGACAGGGCAAGATCTCTTGGAAGAACAAAGCGTGGATATCACTAGAACGATTTTACAGGACTGGATTAGAAGGGTGTAAACGAGATTAATCTTCATCAACACCGCTATAAGAACCTCAGTTTGCACACAAATTCGTGTGTCTCAGGAAAGGGATTGGTGGCGAATTCTTGTGAAAACTTCTACAAAAGCTGGGCACACTATGACTACTGGACCACTGTCAAGTTTATTAAGGCTATTCTAATTCATGGAGTTTGTCGTACCAACATGTTGTTTGCGAAAAACTTCAATGATGTGTTCAAAATACTGATCGACTCTTGCAATGTGTCATGTAAGCTTTATATTGCGAGAAATTATTTTAAAATCTGTGGGTCGTCATAAATATTTCGTTGTACTGGAAAATATCGTCATGTTGGCTATGGATCTTGTGTTTTGAATTTGTAAGAAACGGAAGCCGGCAGTCAATGGTTCTTATCTCGCGCCATCAAAACAAATATTAGCTTTCTGCGTGACATGGTGTTGGCAAACCGCTATATCAAACATTTTTGTACGTGGGTTTGAGAGTGAGTTTCCATTTTAAGGTTGGTTGGGCTGCAGGTACTATGTGGACAATGTAACGAGTAATTAATTTTTTTTTCGAAAATTAGTTTTAAAAATTTCAGGGTGATTAGTACTGCACGTGTAATAATTTTGAATGGGAAGGAACTGAGTTTTATATCGAAGCTTAGTCAAAATCAGACAAGGCCTCACGAAGTCCTCCTTGATTGTTTGGCTTATTTTACGGCGCTCTCAGGATATCAAATTTTATGGCGTTGATGTAGGACGGTAGTTTTGTATTGGTGTGGAAATTGGTCGCTCACAATGAGGGAGGAAAATAGGCTGAGGCTTTTCGAGAAGAGGCACGAGATAACAGTGGAGTGGAGAAGACTACATAACAAAGAGCTTTATAATCCGTTCTTCTCACCAAGTATAATCCGGATAATCGAATTAAGAAGAATGAGATGGGAGGGGCATATAGTATGCATGGGGAGAGGTGAGATGCATACAGGGTTTTGATGCGGAGGTCTGAAGAAAAGAGACCACTTAGAAGACCTGTGAATAAATGAGTGGATAATATTTAAATGTAACTTAAAAAATTGGGATTAGGAGGCATGGACTGGATTAATCTGGCTCGGGATAGGGATAGGTGGCGGGCGCTTGTGAATGTGACAATGGACCTTCCGGTTCCATAAAAAGTGAGGAATTTCATGATTTGCTGAGAACCCGTTAGCTTCTCAATTAGGACTCTGCTCCATGGAGTTGCATAGTTAATTAGGATGTAGGGAGGTTGGTGAATGTCGAAAGATTTGTAATGGAACAGTCGTGGCTTAAAGACCTTACTTAATCTTACTCCATGGTGCAGAGTCCTTCTTGAGCAGCTAACTGGTTTGCAACTAGTCAAGAAATTCCCCGCATTTCACGGAACCCGAAAGTTCATTACCGCACTCACAAGCGTCCGCCACCTGTCTCTATCCTGGGCCAGCCCAATCCAATCCATATACCCACATCCCACCTCCTGGAGATCCATCCTAATATTATCCACCCATCTAGGCCTAGGTCTCCCCAGTGGTCTCTTTCCCTCCGGTTTCCCCACCAAAACCCAATACATCCCCCTCTCTTCACCCATGGCTTAAAGGCCTACTATGTGTAATATCCCGATATTTTGCCGCAATATCTGACCCGACGTGCGGAAATCAACATTAATTTTGAAGTTTTTCCCGACCAAATTTGAACCGGACACAACCAGAATAAAGATATAGAGCATTATTGCTTCACCTGCTTTATCGAAGTAGACTTTTATTAAAAGGTTCAAATTTAAAGCGAACTATGTAACCAAAACACAATACTTCCAGTACAGTGACGTAAATATTACTAGTTTCATATACTAAGAATAAAATCTCAGTTTCTTTTTCTGTTGCAAGTTGGTTTTTGGTATCTTATTCCTGCTTTCGTTAAAACTACATAATTTTATTTTCTGCGTTTGACGCAACAAAATGCACTAATTAAAGTACAATAAAGCCATATCACAAAAGTACCAACTTCTACATATTGCGGAACCAGGCTGCCATCTGCAGGGAGTTAAATAACAACAAAGAGCCGTAAGTTCAGTACGTGTTGGACTTACTGTTCTTGTTGTTATTTAATACCCTAAAGATGACACCTTTGTGCCGAAACATGTAGCAGTTGGTACCTAATGTGAATTTTTTTATGGTATATGTTTTGTTGCATTTTAATTAGTGCATGTGTTGGTTAAAATATAGAATGTAAGAAAATTAACGATATGAATGATATAAATTTTACATAATTTTGGTGTTTAAGGTATTCCAAAGTAATTTACAGGAATGTGGCTGTATGTCATTTTTTGGTGAAATGTTTCTCAACACAAATGTGTCTTTTAAGTAAGATATATATAAACAACTTATATTTGTTTTCTACATCAGACGTTTGCTTTTCAGCCACGCCAGAATGATAACTTCGCTGTAAAATTTTGTGGTACATGGACAGTTTTTATTAGAAATTAAAGATTTTTTTGTACGTAGCTTAGTCGTGAAAATTTAACAGATTAAATCACCCTAAAAATTTGTTTCCTCCTAATTAACTATTATCAGTTGTAGATGGGCGAGGTATGCAAGGCATGCAGCACGCGTGGGAGAATTAAGAAAATCGTACGTTATTTAAAAACGGACTTCGGGGTGATGGGGACCGCGGTGGCACAGTGGTTAAGGTGCTGTGCTACAAATAGGAGGGTCGCTGGTTCGATTCCAGATGGTGACATTGGAATTTTTCATTGACATAAAATACTTCCGATCGCACAATGGCCCTGGGATCGACTCAGCCTCTAACAGAAATGAGTATCAGGAGCATTTCCTGGGGGGTTAAGGCGGCCTGTGCGTAAGGCTGACAACCTTACCACCATCCTGTGCCGTTGTCATGAAATCTGGGAACCTTAACTTCCTGGAACCTTCTGGGCCACTCCAGGTCTGTAATGGGACTGCTTTACCTTTACCTTTACCTCGAGGTGATAAGAGTTTATTTGGGAGTGGTAAGATTAAGTTGGAAGATCGTATTAAAATCGCTCATAAACACACAAATTGTGGTAAAGTAACTGAGTAGGCCTAATCTAGCAAATAGATAAAATCCAGAGGCGGGCTGTTGTGGAAGAGGTAATGAGCTTTCGAATTTCTTTACAGGGGGAAATTTGTTATTCAGGTGATCAACTATTCGATATTCAAGAAGTATATTTCTCAGTCGTGTTAATTATTACCTGAGAGACTAATACAAATTATTCGAAGTGGTAAAGACGCCACTGTTGCTGAACACTTGAACTGGTTCGTTGGCTCTCTTCAACACACAAAACACGTCCTTGTGATGGTTACCAAGTGTGTCTCCTGCGGGAACCCGCATCCATCATTAAATTCCCTTCCAATGAGGTCGTGGCTTTCACATCCAGAACTGCTTCTCCTCTGCTGCGTTAGATGTGCAGCGGTTACCACACGCAACTCATCCCTCTTAAAGAAACGACATCTGCATCTTGTAATGAACCTGAGTGCTTCAGAGTTCATCTCGGCATGACATCAAAGCATGATGCCGGAATACTCATACATTTATCAATCTTCATGTGTAGTTCACATTACAAAAATGTTATATACTGGCCATGCATCCTAAACCGCTACTTAAAAGTTAAAGTGATCCCGTTACAGGCCCGGTGTGGCCCAGAGGGTGGGAGAGGTATAGCTCTACTCTTACATGACCGCGGCACTAGAAGGGGCTGAGTGGTAAGCAGCACACCCCGACCGCACTTTAACCCCGGGAAAGAACCGGTACCCATTTTACAGGAGGCTGGGTGGGCCCCAGGGTCGGTCTGGACGGGCGGAAAATCTCGTCCCCACCGGAATTCGATTTCAGACCGTTCAGTCCGTAGTCAGTCGCTATACCGACTGAGCTACCGGGCCCATCAAACCGCAATATAACAATACATATATCACCAGCTGTGACATTAAGGAACTCCAAATTTTGCCACACGCTTACGGAATATCTATGTATGTCGTTTGTATGAATCTTAAAATAAGCACCATTCCCCCCCCCCCCTAAAAACAGTATTGACCGACTGGCTTTTATAGTGGGGGTGGAGTGTGTTCTCTGTGAAGCAGGACTTGTCGGTGTTGAGAGAGTTAATCTAGTTTCATATGGTTTCTGACCATCTGGAATTGATGATATAATAATGTATTTGTTGGTATCTATTTTATAGGATCCATACTTATGATCAATGGCGTTTTGGCATTTGATTCTTCTCCCGTCTTTAGACGATTAGGTGTCGTTTTACTAGGGGATGTTTATTATATTTACTCTAAGATTAGTGGAAGCTCTTGAGATGGAAAGAATGACATTTTTGGCTTTGGTGTGATATATTAGCCATCATTTCACAAGCTTAATATTTTTCGTTACATTTGCAGATTACTCCCATTTTTTACTTTAAGATCAATAGTGACAGGATATAGCTTGATATATTTTAATTCAGTGCTATTTTTCTAACCACTACAAATAATAATAATAAGCTGAAATACTTTTATTATTCCTGTGTCGCTTTAACAGCCCGACCGTGGAAGGCTTGGTGTAGGGACCCTTCCAAAGTTTTCCTTGACAAGATTCTCTCTTTTCTAATTTTTAGATAATTAATTCCTGTTGTGTTCTTAGATAATCAAGGAGACAGAATAAGTCTAGCCAAAACACAACACTATATTTAGTTCAAAGATCAGCTACTTGTTTGTGGTCATCATCAGGCTGGCCACAGGCAACGAAACACAAATATGTAAACATCTGTATGGGATTGAGTTCTCTATATAAAAAAAGTAGCTGTATATATTTTATACAACGTATAATAAGATATGTCAATCTCAGTACAACTGTGTATACATGTGTCTTTTCTTTCCTTTGACCGGCTTAATGATAATGAAATTTGGTAGAAACATGTAGCTAATCTGTGAACTAAATTTACTGTTGTGTTTTGACTGGATTTATCCCGTATCTTTGACTAAATTCTGCATTATTATTTTCTGTAGAGACGGTGTCCTTTCGGATCTCCCAAATATGTGCTTCTTATTGGTCCATGTGTTCTTCCTTCCCAAGGCTTCGTGACAAACGTGTCTTAATATTTCTGTAGGTTGGACAGCTGGCAGCATTTTCTATCACTAAGAACAGGATTCTCTGTCGATTCATGAGTTTTTGTTCTATTTTGTTTACACATTCTGCCCTATTAACCCTTCCGGACAATTCTGGATTCATATTTCTCTAAGGTTTAGTACATAGAGAATACCCAAGAATTTTGGACCACGTAAGCCCGCCCCCACTCTAACCAGGAGTTTTTATTCAGCGTGGATTCTACCTACGCAAGGTTGACGAACGAAGTCATCTTCATAATTGAATCCCGCAGTGAGAGCAGCTTCACCTTGAGTCTGCCCTTTGTCCGTCCTTCTGCTTATATTAAACGCATTCAGGTCATAAAACTTAACAAGAATGCAAATGATGCTCTCCGTGATGTATCAGACATACCTTAACTAAGACGTTATTTGCTTCCAAAGTACCATACTTCTTTACGATGCAGACGTAAATGGAATGTCATCTCTGCTCTTAAGGTAAGTACGTATTTTCATAGGACCGTTTTCACGAAAGCCTCTGTTGCTCAACGGCTTTAAATGTTTGCCAAATTGGACGATATATGTTGACAGTAGAAGTAAAAGTGTATTTAATTTACGTATTGTTTGACTTTCATTAGGCCGATGTTTGACGAAACTCTCTGTCACAGAATAACTTTTGCAGATATTTCCTATGCAGCATGTTATCTAAAACGGAGAGAAAATGTAGAAAATAGGGAAAAATAATGTATGGCTGTCACTGCACAACTCATAAAAAAAACTCTCAATTATTCTTCGAACTTACGTGATATTCTGTCCAAAGTTTCACCCAAATCGGTCACGGAATGTGGAGGGTACCAGTAGAAATTAATTCACAGGTCTAAGTAAAGTGTGATTGCCACTGAGCAGATTTGTACGAAATTCAGACCTTCAGCCTTGCTCCACTACATTTTGTACTGTCCTTCCTTGTCACATTTAATGATAATGCGATAAAAGACTCAGCCGGTGATACTAGGTTGCAGAGTCACAGAGTGATAGACGATATTCTCCTTATAATATGATCTTTTTTTACTTCGTAAAGAAAGCCTAAAACCTATTACGCAGAATGTGCAAAGAATCACGTAACTCCAAGAAGGGCCACTAGGGTTTCAACCTTCTGTATACCGGTCTAAGGACCACTGAACCCGAGAAAGAAATTGTGTTCTCGAGTGCTCAACGGTAGGGTGAATAGACATAATGCTTGAATATTGGGAAGTGAAAATTCTCACGACGTGATTAATCAAATTAAGTCTAACTCTAAAATCAACGCGTTTCGCGCTGTTACGTCTAGCAACGTATATGACCCTTCCTCCTTAGTTTAAGAAAAACTAACTGCATGAAAAACCTCGACCTTTTCCCGGACTTGGCTAATGACCCAGCTACTAGAAGACAAATGGAGTATTGTTCTTCTACACGACATTGCGCCTCCATATATCCTCGTATTCCCAAACACGTAGGTGGCTCATCGTTATGTTGAACGAGGGAGGCCCATGTCCATACAGACTTGTTCTCCAGATCAGTCTCTCCTCGATTTCCTATTGTGGAGATGTGTCAAGGATCAAGTTTATTCTACGACACTGTCAATACCGTTGGGAAATTTAAAGCTGTTAGACGTTTGTCGTGAAATGCTAGAAAGTGTCTGGTAACAAAAAAAGTTTTGCTTTGATGTGTGTGCAGAGCCACAAAGGAAGGGCATATTATTGAACCTTTCTGTACCAACACACTACCTATAGTTCTCTCCCTAACGGCCTACCTTTCTATTTTGTACGTCATTTAGTGTTTGCAAACTGAACATTTTTGAAACCACTCAGATCATTTGTACTACCCTGCGTACCTGATGGTGCTGTTTTTCCCTAATTCGCCCCCTGTGGGACGTTATGTACTGGCTATTGAGTTTACCGGTCGACAAATACATTGTAATGCAACATGTATTTTTAAAGGAAGATGACTTCTATCTCACGGCAAGCACTTGGTCACCACTACTTGTATACAAAAATAATGACTCTTTATTGGAAAGGTCCTATGAAATACGTATAGGCAATGAAGTGTACTGGAAAACTGTGCCTTTGAAGCATACAAGTTTAAACTCTTACATCAAAATAGCACAAAAAATAATCTTCGCACCAGTTTGGAAGCTAAACGATGTGGATTTTGTCAGAATGGCTGTCGTTAGTAGAGTCCAGTTGAGAAATGTGATGGCACACGGTGACGCGCGGGATGGGAAGTGAAGGGGAAACTGGCGAATGGAGCGTGTAGCCAGTACTTTTCACACTACCTCGAAACGTGGTGTATCCAGCATTACTACCGCTAATGCGCACAACTCGGCTGCCAGTAATCGACTGAACTGACGTCCCCGCCGATTTAAATGGACTCGTCCGTTTCGCCGAAAGACGAATTCTGATTTCTGCGCGTGTGCCATCAAATTTAAAACGCATTCTACTACTGACCTTTTGAAACCAGTAGTGATTTATGTCCCCCCAAATATGAACTTTGCCGTGCGCACTAGTTTAAGGTTTAAGACATAAATACCCACCAGTATTGTCTCGAAATTTCAACCTTAGTTTTAAATGTAAAGTGGAATAGTTCTATTTATTACAGCCCTAGTTTTCGGTAAACTGTATTCTGGTCTTAAGAAGATTAAATAGCTGCAACGTAATATCATTTTTCCTTCGAGATTTATCTAATGGACACGAGTCTTAGTACTGTAGAAATAAAGTGCAAGAATCCGATTGGACAAAAAAATAAGAAAACCTGAAATGAAAAATATATATCCTCATCCTCTCTCCTACCAAACAAACAGCTATAATTCTTCGTTGAGTTTTCCTTGTGTTGTCATTTGAAATGGAGGGTTGCTGTCCTTAATGATACATCTTCGTTCTGTCCATCCCACACTTCCGAGGGTTGGTTTGGGAAGCAAGAGAGCTGAAAGCTGAAGGCACTTGGACTGCGGACAGTTTATGGGATTACAGGAAAAATAGGACGACGCAAATGATAACTAATATCTGTCGTATTATCTGAAGGGGTAAATACCAGCAAGTGACAGATATTTTTGTAATGGATACAGAGTATTGTATCACATACATCGATAAATGAGTTCCGGTTTACGTTTACACTGACAGTTTTACACACACACACACACACACACACACACACACACCACACCACACACACACACACACACACACACACACACACAAACACTTTTTCTCTTGTTTTCCTAGAAGAATTACTGTTTCCTTCAGCAAGTAGTGGATGGACGAAATTAATAAGGATAAACTTCATGACTCGTAAACTTTCCTTATATTATAAGCGCAACCAACTAAAGAAGGAACAGATGTGTGAGGCATGTAGCACGCACTGGGGTGTTGAGAACTGAATCCAGAACTGAGATTGAAAATGCGAAGGTAAAGGAACAGTTGGGAGGTCAATGTGTAGATGAAAGTATAATTGTAAAATAAGTGTTACCGAAACAGGATGTAAGGTTCTGGACCAGACAGGGTTAAGAAATGTTACGTATTTTATGGAACCCATAGATTTATTAATGTGTAAACATTAGGCAGCCAACTGAGCCCACTCTTGAAGCAAATGTGTATAAATTTGGGCCATATCAATCCACCCCATTTTTTGTAGACCCTGCGTGAAACATAGTACACAGTGATAACTTTAATTACCACTAAGTTTAACATTGCAAAATTCAACGTATTTCCCACAGAGGTTATTTGTGCGTTGTGTATGGTTCTCTGAAAGACAATGATCATTTCCCTGTAAAGTAATAATTTATTGCTTTTTGTAAGGGAGACGCGCATTAACTGTGCTGTTCGAACCCAGTATTTAAATGTACAATTTAGTGTCATTTGCGACTTTAAGAATGGACCTAATTACATATAAAAACCGATTTCACACCGCAACGATAACGTATGAAGTCATGATACTTATGCACCTCGAAGGGGTTACACTAATCGAAATGAAAATTTTTTTCTTAAAGAGCACTAAATTGTGTTTCAAACTGTGAGCTTAATTTTAAATAGCAAATCAAAATTTCGCGGCCGTTGTTTCAAGACTCTGCTTTTGTCCCAGATTCTGCCATATACAGCCCTAGGTTTTCTATTTCGTCTTGTCTGCAAGGAATTAAATTTACTTCTCATCTCTGTTAGATGTATTATATGAGCCAAATCTCATGCTATTTTATTTTATCACCTCAAATATAGTAAAAATAATGCGAGTGTGAACGCCATTTTCAGTCCTGTGCGTCTGTATTCTGCAGGTATGTGACGTATTTAGAGCGTAAGCAGGAAATGGCGGTGTAATCGCCTGTGTATGTGTTTTCTTCCAAAATTTCAGTTGTGGTCTTCAAGTTATGGAACAATTAAGTAGGAAGGCATAGTAATTTTCTGACTCTGATTTCCTTGGTTATAAGGTAATGCTTTCAAAAGGTCATATAATGAACAGCATCATCATATTTTATATTTACACGGGATAGAGCTATGGTGATGCAGCAAGCCATCCAACACCAAGATCCTCCAAACATTCCAGTCAAAAATGCTCAGAATGATCAGCAGTGCCCTCTGGTACGTCTCCAACCAAACCTTGCACAGTGACTTCGATATCCCGTACGTTAAGGAAGTAGTTCGAATCAACGCCAACAAAAACAAAAGCCGCAGCCCTGAGCACATTAATCAACCGATCAGAGCTCTCTTCAGCCCCTCAGTCGACTGACGACTCAAACGATTATGGCCGGAAGACTTAGCTCAATAGCACAACTCCAGTGAACCACCGGTGGATGGTGCCTGCCTCACGACCTTATCTTACCTCAACCTTACTAATTACTCTGTCGAATTGAGTGGATTGTAATTTGCAATATACAATAAAAAATAAAAAAATATATTTATTTCTTATCGACACATACATAATTATTAGGAATATCAGCGTCTTTGAACTTCCTCGACTAAAATAGTGAGACAGTTTAATAATATGCAAGTCCGGAATTGTGTGCGATATCCTGTTGAATTTAATCCCTTTCGCGGAAGAAAATCCGTACAGGGAGACGGAGAGTAATTATAACTTGGTTTTGTTTTGAAATAAAGCAGATTAGGCCCTGGTGTTACATTTTTGTAACTTCTCAAATATATCTGCAATCAACATTGAGCTTATTACCATAACAGGGGCCACTCATGTGACATCTCATTGATCATAACCTTTTCTTCTGATTTAGACTCTTTTATGACTTACGGCATCGAGTATGCCACATCGGTGATGGGATGAAACGTGACCGATTAATTAAAAAATATTGGGTCACACCCAGTCGAGGTACTGTTCCTGAATCTGCCTAAAGGAATTCAGAGTTAAACCTGGTACCGTGGCGAATACAACTCAGAAAGCTTAATTGGGTCCTAGTCTTAATCTGAACAATAAATTCCCACACTTTAAAGATGCAGCCATAAATATTTTGTAAGAAATAGGTACGACGTATTTTGTGTAAGGTACTGTAATGACTACATTTCCAGAACTTTACAGAAGCCCGTATGTTTATATACAGAGAATTGAGCTGAAAACAGAATGCAGAGACATGTCAAAAACGGTCTTCCATTTAGGCATGTAATAAAACGTAGCACAACGTAACAATATGACTTACCGCATGTTAATTAGGTGTTGCATATAGGTGGACAAAGCAGTATACAACAACATATCGCACAGGGTAAACATCCAGGAGAAGGTACACACATCCACGCTGTAGAACATGTCCGACCACAAGGAATGAAAACACAATGAAAAAACACCGAAATACGTCACAACAACAAAAACTAAAAGAAAACTTTACCCAGCAATAACGTGCAACAATCCAGTGAGCGATACCGGTTGAAAAACACAACTATCCTTACCAAATAAAATAGACGTACCCCAGCATCAGCTATAATACGAAAACGGTACTCACAGTTGAATATCCGGTGATCATCAACGCACCGTTAAGGAATAATTTTAAATATTTTAATGTTTAGACACAATTCTGTAAATAACACACTTTACAAACAAAACCAAAAACCTTTTTCGAAAGTTTTAATTAGATGTATCCCACAATTGTAAACACTGTGGGATCCCAAAATGGGCAAAGCATCTGGTAACGAAAATATTGTATGGACCTGAAGATGACTAGCTTTTAGTCGAAACATGTAGCCTTGTTTATATTGCTTGGGTATAAAAAAGATTGTGTTGACGTATACTGTATAACGTTAGTTGGATATAACCTCCTTCAGCTGTTAGTCATTCTTGATTGTGCAGGAACTAAAAAACCGGGAATCCCTATTCCAAAATTTCTACGAAATTTTAAGCGGGATATCTTCCTTACGTAGGTTTCCACAATGAATATTGTCTGTATTGAACTCCAGTGCATACGCACGAACAAAACAAGTTTACCTTACGTTTCACTTCACGCATATGTCACACAGCAGATCAAACTGAGCTGTGTGACTATAAAGTGATTCGCTGTAACCGTGAGTCGGACGAAAAGACTTGCGGTGTGCGTGTGTCATGTAGCGGCCGCATCATCAGGCGTGGTAGTCTGCAATTTGCGCGAAAGAATTTTAAACAGAATTTAATAATCTGTTCACCAGGTGCCAAGCATATCTGAGCGATGAAGGTTGTTGCCAGCGCATACTTTAACCTACGTATATGACGAAATGTAAAACTTACGCTTGCCATGCGTCTGGGTTCGGTTTTCGTTGACTGCCTCTATATTATCTACACACGATTGTTCTATAGACACAACATACAGCTAATTTTATAATGCTGCGTCTCCTAAAATAGTACAAAAAGTTGTGTAAAATGAAACATCAACCTGCTCACTTCTTTAATAGTTTTTGGCATATTTATTCCCTTTCATTTAGTATATTCTCCTTAATTGGATGCGAAATGGCTGATATTTCCTTGGCTGTTAATTTGTCCATCTTTATTTAATTAAAGTTTATTTTTCTCATCAGCCTTACCCAACCCAACTGCATATTTGTCAGCTTCTTTTATATTAATGTATATATTGAATAACTGGTAGCGTCCTTGCGGTCCAGAGTGTACTGAACGAAGAATTTTTGTATTTTAGTGCTGCAGCAACACATTTTTGGCGAGTCCACGTCTTCTCGGAACTCTGCCTAAAGTCGCTTTATTCGTACGTCTGTTTGTTTGCGTATAACAACTAGCAAATTTGTGAACGGATCTTCATAAAATTTGCCTTTGGAAAATTGTAGGAATATTTTTTAAGCAATGACAGTTTTTATTTGGGTAGGGCAGTTCTAAGGGGCACCTTTTATTTGAACTTGTAGTCATTCATGTCGATGCTCTGAATGCTCCCTGTTATGTTCCGAATTCACGCCAAGATTATGAAAGAATGATGTAATTTGACATTTGAATTTCGAGTAGCAGAATATTTTGAAGTATTCTGTATAGTTTGTGTTTTCCCCTACGACAACAACATTACAAAATTCGAGCCTAATAGGAACCGCACAGCGAATGTAGTGTTGTTTATAGGCTTTATGGAGAAGTAAAGTGTTTATAATTTCTAGCTTATTAACCTTTTGGCGCCGGAATCATTTTTTAAATTTTAGTACACCCTGTATATAAAATGTGAATAATACGGGAACTAAATAGTTAGAATTATGAAACAAACTGCATTTTGAAGAAAAAAAAAACGGAGACTATATACCATGTTTAAAATATTCAGTACCTATATTTGTTGAATAAATATATAAAAAGCAACTTCAGAGGTTAGCGGTGCGGTACGACCATTATAGTTGACATTAGGCGTCAAAAGTTTAATTTTACGCTAAACGTTTGCGTGACGTGGGGCGTACGTATTTATCGGCTTTTCTGATTTCAGTTCAAAAAATTCACCTGAAACTCATGTTTCCAATTTGTCATGAGAGGGGTTATCTGCTATCCTTTATTTAAAGTACAGAATCAGTGCTATGTTATCTGCTCTGTTTTTGAACTTCAGGAGAAATTTGTACCCGGAATGATCATCTAAAAATTCCTATACACCTGATTTCACTCGCATATTTTACGTTGAACTTAACTGCAGTCACAGTGGGTTTTAAACCGCCATCAACATACACATGTAATTATCTGGACCTTTAACCACTACTTCAAAAGACATAGGCAAAAGAAAGGGGAAACCACATAAGACAATTCTGCATTGTTATGAAGCAGACTCTAAGAAGGCTTATAAATATAACATTTTTAGACGCGTTACGAAAATTGCGCAAACCGACTATTGACTTCGTCTTCTCTGTCTGTCCATCTGTCCGTCTGTCCGTCCACATGGAACAACTCGGCTCCCACTGGACGGGTTTTCGTGAAAAGTGATGTTTGAACATTTTTCGAAACTTTGTAGAGAATATGCAAGTTTCATTTAACTCTCACAAGAATGATGTGCACTTTACGTCAATGCTATGGTACATTTATGATATCGCGATTTTCTTCTTAGAATGAGTAATTTGTCTGACAGAAGATGTAAAGAAACTCAAAACACACATTTTGTGTTCAATAATCTTTTTCGGAAAGTTGTGCCGTTTGGTAGGACCATACAGGCCACAGATGACAATTTCGTACGTGTAATATGGCGCATGAACTTTGCATGCTGGATGGTTGAGGCTACAAACACACACTCAGATCATGTAATAATTATTGCTTTTCCACGGCAACAATAGTTAAACGAACGCATCTCAATGTTACGTTTATATGTACTTGTATATTGGCTGTCTTTTAATTAATACACCAACCAGGAAATACAATTAGTAAATTACACAATTATTATACCAACTACTGCACATATATAGAATTTATCAAATTTACACATTAAAACATTAAAAATGCTCCGACATGTTTCGGTCCTAGGACCATCATCAGGGAGCCATATCGTCCTTGCTAAAGTCACTATAAAAAGTCACAATAATTTCGCTGTAACAGTTTGGTATTATGGCAGCATGCCGTGTTGTGTAGTGTTATATTGCGAAGAGTGTCCTGCAGGGCAACAACATGCACGGTGTAAAAATGAAAATAGTAAATTACAGTTTATTCAAAACAAGTATTGAACTTTTACGTGTTTCGGCATTGTCATGTCTTGTAGGAGTTTAATATTGGTTATGAATTGTATTTTATTAAGTTAATTCTTTGTTTTATGTATTAATTGTAAGAATATGCATGGTATGGAAACATATAATTTTAAAAAAATTCCTGTCTTGTTCTCCCTGTCTCACTCAGTATCTGCCTATTATTTGTGCCTGGCTGCTCTGTTAGAGATTCTTTCCATGTATCAAGCCTAACAGTTAAAAGTTTCTCTCCTTCGACTATGGTGAAATTTTTTTCTCAGTTTTTTTTTTATATTTGCTGCACCATACAAGCAAGAAGCGCATGGCGCAGAAGATATATAGTGCCTTCAAAAGTTTCTATCTGTAATATATGGTGAGGTTAGAAGGAGCTGTAAACAGACAGTTGTAAGGATTTATTGATTTATCTATGTTCTGATATATATCTGTGCATTTATGTGAGCTCGTGAGAAGAAGTTAAGCACAATTGCGAGTTAGTGTCTACAATTACCCGTCTGAAAAATTTTACATTCTAGATCCGATGGTGTGGTATTTGGCACCATCAGCCATGCTTTATTCATTACGCAATTACTGCCTGAAAGTTTTTCATACTGATCCAATTTCTGTTACCACAACAATGGAAACACTCTGAATTACATGTCTGTAGTGTTACTTCGACCTCATATATGCGTCACGTCGCACACCTTATGTTAATGTTGATAGAAAGTTGCAGTGCATACAGACGGGTTGGGCAAAATTTTATGATTAAAAATTACTGGCGGGAAAGAACTACAGACCTTGTGACGTCATGTGTAGCCTTCTCTGAGAAATGAGGAGTAAAAGCTAAGAAAGAAGCCGAGAAATATTTTAGCACTTCTAAAAGTGTATATTTTGGATATAATTATTGGGATGGAATGTTACGTGATGTGGCTGGAGCTGTACGACATATGCAAACGGACTATGATTATCCGACAAGCTTCACACGAAACACACCAACTGCCATCAGGCTCCACTGTAGGCGTTGATAGATATGTGACCGGACAGTATGTCACAGTGACAATACTGATCATATCATGTCACGTAATACACGTGTTCATTGTGTTCAGTTGTGATGTATCAGGTATCATCATACAGAAAATTAACCAGTTTATGGTAGCATTCGATATCGTGGCTGCCGATTCGATATTTGCGTAGCGCAAGGTGCCAATCCTGGAAATCTCTCGCACTAGATCCGCTGTTTTAAAACCCACTTGAAACATGGACATGAGTCCGTAATTTTCCACAATTTTCTTTTCTTCCGGTTTACACAGAGATAACATGACGGAAAAATCTTCCACAAAAAAAA
>Ga0123354_10005555_pt1 | contig 18381 bp, 8 predicted proteins | sample TergutLab28metaG_2_FD_97872 | JGI IMG/M metagenome (GOLD analysis project Ga0123354, IMG submission 97872) | Labiotermes labralis P4 segment gut microbial communities from Petit-Saut dam, French Guiana - Lab288 P4 | ecosystem: Host-associated > Arthropoda: Insects > Digestive system > Gut ...
ACCGAGAGGGAAGTCTTTGAGTGCGTTGGAACACTTAAGAATTGAAATTCAAGTCCCCAGCAACTCGCGATGATGTGTAAATATATTCTTGATTTATTGGCTGAAGATGTGATGTTTACAGTTGTTCTGAATAGATGCTTGTAATGTACAAATTGTTGTTAGAGAAATGCCCATTCCAGTAGCAAGCGGCAGAGCTTCTGGTAGCAACTGATGTAGACTAAATCCCCCGAATATGCCTCGGCAAGCCTTTTTATAAGGCAAATTAGGGCGTTGGGTTCCACGTGATAGTGCATTGAACTGGAAGCTTCTAAGCATTAAAATCATGAAACAATCACGTGCTATACAGAAATCAGAGAACAATTTTGAGTCCACTGGGTACGACAATTGCGTCAGCCAAGCTGGAGTTTGGGTGACGTTTAGTGTCCTGGTTGCTTTATGACAATGATACTTGATATTGATGACCCCGACTTCCTGTCGTGTCGACATTTCTCTATCGAGCAACAAGTATTCTATAATTTTAACTTACTGCTTTACTGTTACTGAATACAAATATACAAGGTGTGTCTAAAACGTTCAGTGAACGGTATCAGAAAACAAACAAAACAGAAGATACAAATTAAATTTATTGGCCTTCAAAATAAGCGCCATCCTTCACAACACACTTTTGGCAACGTTCATAAAGCTTCTGGAAACTGTCAGCAAAGGCCTCTTTAGGAATCGATCGCAGAACCGCTGTCACAAGTTCTTGGATTGCCGCCACGTCTGCAAAACGTGCTTACCCAAATCTTCGCGGATGATGGTGTGCACCGTGTCCTTGCTAAAGTCCAATTCCTCCGCCATCAATCGTAAAGTCACTCGCCGATCTTGTGTCAGCATTTGTCGCACTCGCCCGGTCATGTCTGGGGTTCTGCTTGTCGACGGCCGGCCCGAACGTGGCTCATCCTCAGTTGTTTCCTTCCCGTCGCGAAAGCGTTTGAACCAGTCCTAAACACATTTTCTGCTCACGGCTTCCGTCCTGTACACTTGCACCAACATTTCATGCGTCTCCTTCGCCTTTTTCCGTAATTTGTAGCAGAACTTGATGTATACTCGTTGCTCCATTGCACTGTGACCCTACCTCTCACACTGACTACGTTCGACTGCCCGCAGCGGGTTTACCCTGATGGTCACGTGTACTCAACGCTACGTGGCGCTTCTCGACGTTATCTCTGGATAGCCATGTGCATTCGCGCGCATCTGGCCCTTGTTGCCGTTGAGATATCGGACCATTCACCGAACTTTTTAGACACACCTTGTATACCTTATAAATGAAATACCATCTTACCTGATAGTCGTAAGACGGTAGTATACGACATGTAGACTGCTAACTACTGAACGATCTGTCGGGGGGGATGGTGCCTCTGACGAAACAGTTCGAGCCTGACAGTGAAGGCACTGCAATGCATCTAACTTCGGTAGTTATTTGCCAATAGACACTGAGTGACGTCTCAGATAGCTGGTCAACAAGATCACCCTTTTGTAACTTTGTTGTCCCGACGCGCTCAGTCTGGTAGGTGATCCTGTTAACAGGTAGACGGGTGTGGTTCAACGAATCACATATAGTTTTAGAGATTTTCTTTTTACTTATGTTTTGTTTATTCATTTTATTCTTGATATAAAATAATGGAGCGCTATATCCAGTTAAACAACTAGATCATTTCTAGGAAACTGACACAGCCACTTCTCTGTACTCCTGCCTACACCAAACTCGTACGCGACCGACTTCCTTACTGGACTGCTAGCGTCCGTTATCAGCTCCTAAACGTTTCGGCGTTTAAATCTCTCCCCTCCTACCTATCACCAACGGTTCTTAATATACGCTGACAGATAAAACCCAAAACGTACGGCTATGAAACGCTTGTAACTGACGCCAGCAAACCTAAGAAACAAATACGAGTATATCAAAAATGTTCAGCTCCAGTGGAATCTTCAGGAACTCCCCGCTGGGAGAGTGTCAGAATGTTGACACCTCGCAAGAAGCTTCAGAGCCCAGCTCCTTATGATATACAGCAGACAGTTGGTCATGACGAGGAATAAAGCTGCATTGCGCAAGAGATTTGCAAACTGCATTCTGTGAACCGCTGGCCTGTAGAGACTGAGGAAGACCGTGTGTCGGAATTTCGTTTCCAGAAACTTGTAAGATTGTGTATGTCGTCTCACCTGTTGACAACTGACGTCTTTCTTCTTCCTGTTCGAATCTGCCCTTCCATACCTTGCCTACATGCCATACCGACGATCATATTATGCAGTAATTTGGTTCACTCGCCAAAGGAGAGGCGTCACGTTGTCTGAACTGCTACTGCCAAACGCTATGTGTATCATCTTAGTAACTGACCAACTTAATGCACAAATTCTTGTTTTATAATAAGTTTATTATATTCCTCTACATGTTTCGAGCACTGTTGTGCTCATCATCAGGAAGTAAAATTGTATTATACAGCATCTGGTATCGTCACACTCTGTAGGTGGCCGTCCGGTGCACAGGTGAGCACTGAACGGCCACCTACAGAGTGTGACGATACCAGATGCTGTATAATACAATTTTACTTCCTGATGGTGAGCACATAGTGCTCGAAACATGTAGAGGAATATAATAAACTTATTATAAAACAAGAATTTGTGCATGAAGTTGGTCAGTTACGAAGATTATAGTGAGATGCACGGTCAGCAAAAATCAAAATTTGCGATGTGTATCGTTACCTAATGTGAAAACTTGCGTCATTTGTGTAGGCCATGGATAGCCCTGGGTCACGAAGAGGGGGGTGGGGATACAGAAAAATTTACCTGCAGAACTTCATGACGGATAGGCGGCTGGATTCAAGTTGAAGTGTCTCAGACTCAGAGTACTCGAGCCAAACGGGTAGTTTCTGAGTTTGAAACGGGCCGCACGTCATTTTGAGGAACGAAAAGCGTATTTGGTGTGAGACTTAAGGTTCTCACGGCGGTGTTGCTGAAGATTCAGTTCTTCTGGGATGTGCTGTTGTGTCGTTGGCTATGTACCGACCTTTAGAAGGATCACATTGCCGTCTTCTTCAGGGTAAAGTGGTATGTAGAGGGGGTTGTTTTACTTCTCCAACAACGTAGCTTCATATCCCTTAATACTTGAATCTTTGGTTAGTATTTTGATTGAAATCAAACGTTCTACAAAAATAGTTAATAGGTTAATAATAAAGTCAAAACCTGCTGTAACTAATGAATTGCATCGGATTGTTCTGTATTTAATGGCGTCATATTGCCGTCCAAGGATATTAAAACACCTATAAGCCGTGAAGGGAGTGACGAAAATAATTTTGAATGAAAATAATCTTTGATACTGAGCCGGTTCTCAGTCTGTAATTTTAAAAAAGAATGTCGAGAGTGCTGTACAATTTTGAGGGCCGCGTGCGCTAATAAATCGGAAGATGGTTTAGAGCAGAGGGTGAGAAGAGATGCAAAGAAGTGGCCACATCCGAGTGATCACGCCCAGCATGGCGGCGTTTCGGGCCAAGAGAACCTTAGGGTCGCGGGTTCGTATCCCACCTCGCTAATGCGTGATTTTTTTTTACAGTACTCATCCTTGTTTATCCTGTTCATCCACACAATTCAGCTCCATAATTTAGCGGTTTAAATTAAGCGTGGAAATCGCGAGAAGCGCTGAGAATTCAGTGAACCCAGAAATTGAGAAAATGAAGATTGAATAGACTTTGAATTTGGAATTGAATTGATTGAAGGTGTTAAATTGTCACCTTCCATAACTCCAAGGAATTCTGATCAGCTAAGTTACTCAGTGTTGCTCAAGAAGATGGTGCTGTTGGGAAGGTCGTGTTAGCAACAGAACCTGGTATCAAGATGGCGTCGCTTATGGTGAAAGTAAAGTTGTCCATGTACAAGTCATGAAGTCATATATGGGAGTGGAGATACAACTCCACTCATTCTTAACCTCGGTAATAAATGGAGGTAAGTGGTCAGCCTCATGCCTCGGCCGCTGTACCCTGGAGATGGGATAACCCTCTGTACCCGCAGAATGAAAGGCTGGTTGTTGGGTCTCACAGCCGGTCTGTTCGTTTTCGAGAAGAGACATCTCCTGCTGCTTCTGTGAATCGAACCTGTCTTTCTTATCGCCTTTTCAGACATTTTGAAGAAAGGCGCACCGTGTATTGTACACGTGCAAGAGTACTTGAACGGTTTTTTTATTGCGGAATGTATTATCAACCCTCAGCAGTGGAAACAACAGTAAAACGTCCAAGAGAAAGCACTCGACTTTTATCACAATAGATGCTGGTCTCGAAGAAGGCTGTAAGGTCAGTGCAGTATGAAGATCTATCGCCGTACGCGACCGAACGTCGGTTGAGTCGACCATTATCGGACGAAGAGGAACGCCGCGTTGCTTACCGAGTACTTAGCTTTAATTGAGTGAAAACCCAAGCACGTGCTTCTCATTTCGTTTGGATGGTTACATTAACAAAGACAATATTAGGTTTTGGGCCTCAGGGAACCACAGCTATAGAACTGCTTCTGCTAACAAACGGTACCCATCCGTGGTTACAGTGCCATGTGCCAATATTCGGTGCTGTTGTCATTCGAAACGCTGTCATGCTTGCTGTGTAATTTACTTCGCTCAGGCTCTAGTCGTTGGTCTGTCATTACTGAGGCCTGGGTTCGATCCCAGACCAGTCTGTATGGTGAACAAAATGGCACTTGGACACTTTTCTCTCCGATTACTTCGATTTTCCTTTGTCACTAGAGCTGCCATTCCATCGATGCTGCATACTGGTATTTTATTCACCTGCTACTGACGTTTTGTTGCCTGATTTCAGCATTTGACAACACATTTAAATGATACAGTGTTATTCGCCTCTTTTATCTATTTTTAGGGATAAATTTATACCTGTTATGCAGGAATACGGCGTGGCGGTGAATAGAGTCTGAGTTCAAGTAGATGGCACCAGACATCATCACATCAGCAATGTACTTCATTGTCATCATGGTATTTCCGAGGAGAGACTCGTTTCAAATCTTTAAATTTGTGTGCGTTGAATAAGGATTATAGTGGCCATAAATTTCGTCAAACATAAACCCTTGTTACCGCTTCCTGTGGGTGTGTTTGAAGGACGGGCTGTTGCAGAAAAACCAGCATTCTCTCATAAACTGAGTACGTTACTGTGGTAATTTTTGCCGTGGTCCGAAATGATTTTGTTGGTGGTTCCCCACAAAGTTTGTGGGTTTCGAGGGCGCAAAATTTGGCCTTTTCAGGAAGCGCTTACTTAAATGTGTGGAAAAATTCTTGGCAGTCATCTGTCAAGTACGTACAGTGTCAAACGAAAAGAAGGAGGTTGTGCCCAGTTTTAAAGTGACATGTTGTAAACGCCAGTTTGCACGTTGACACTGTACCAGTAGTGGCCCATGATACTCTTCCTGCCTAAAAGCTTACTCAGCAAAATGCCTGAATGCGGAGTGGTGTTAGGAATTCGGTACCTGGTGCACGAATTTTCTCTTCGTCGTCACGCTTGTCTCCTGTGGCATGGATGACTTCCCCCCAGGTGTAGAGCGGGCAGAGCGTGAAGCTTATAATTACCTCCGTGAATTTTCACTATTAATAAAGTGCTGTATGTTTGTTACCCTCCGTGTTCACGTCTTCATCGCGTGGTGCTTAGCACAATGAATGTTTATTTACCACAGATCTTGAAACCAAAAGCGACAGGCTTTTTCAGTTCCTTGCACGTTCGCATAGCCATTCCACACAAACGTGATTGGTGGCGGCCATGATGATGTACAGTAGACAGCCGACTCACGCATGCGCACTAAAAACGGACTACACGAGGATTTGCAGTTTCGTTTATGGTTCCTTATCTAATACATACGGCCGTATTGCCCCACATCATGGCCGACTCAGGCATGCGCACTGGAAATCGACTATGAGAGTTGACGAGCATCTCGCTTGTAGTGTCTTGGGTGTTATTAAGTGCCATTACCTTCCCCTTTGTTCCATATTCACGCCAGCACTTTTGTTTTGTCTTGTGTGGAATGTAACAATACGCTTTATGTGCAGGTGGTACAAGGAGGGCAATACCTACCCGCTGGAGGCAGAGACGCGGTCTGGCAATTCGAGAGACTCCGTCACCACGGCGGTCCTGACGCTGACGCCATCCCGCAGTGACGACGAGGCCGCGTACCGCTGCGTCGTGTGGAACCGGGCCATGCCCGAGGGAAGCAAACTGGATGCCAGGGTTACGCTCAGCGTCAACTGTAAGTCTCCCGCGGCGGTGACACAACTGTGTGGTTCTCATGATCCCTTCGCTGATACCTGCATAGTTGGCTCTCTGTACCTCCTCGATTCATCCACCGTCCCTTTGCTCGTCTTAACGCCTCATCCACCTCCCCTTTCATCCCAACAATACACCTGCTTATGTTAAATATAAGTGCAGTAGAACTCCACTCATCCGGATTAATTGGGGCGGCGAGCCATCCGGATATGCAGAAAATCGGGATAATTGGAATGTCCTTTGAAAATGTGCTAAATTGGTAGTTTGAATTTCGGCGGTTACTATTCACAACATGTGCCTCCATCTAAATCTTTCGACCACGCCTGATTTGAAGTTCTAGAAGCCTTAACACTGTCCTGTATTCTCGACAGATTTACCCGAAGGGCCAAGCCGATCCGAAGAAGTGGAGTTATACTGTATACTGGATTAACTTAAAAAGAATTTCCTGGCGTGAAAGTTAAATGCTTTATTTGTTTTAAGAAATATAATTACGATTGTATGTTTCAAAGCCGATCCCAGTGGCCGCGCGGTCTAAGGCGTGGGTTTACGGCCGCTCGCTTACTGGGATCGCGGATTCGAATCCCGCTGGGGGCATGGATGTCTGTCTATTGTGAGTGTTGTGTGCCAGAAGAGTCCAACCGTGCGTGTGTGTGCGCGCGCGCGTGGGGTGTGTGTGTGTGTGTGTGAGAGAGAGAGAGAGAGAGATCGAGGAACCTCATAGGCGAGGCCTAGGCCCACTATGGCTGTCGAGCTGTTAGGAAACATGTTTTAAAATAACTGTGAAATTCCACTTTTAAACTAAGACAATTATTTTTCGATTGCCGAATATAAAAATTTAACCATTTAACCCAGTGTTTCTCAACCCTTGTGAGACCGCGGCCCGGTAAATTCTTTTTTCATAAGACGAGGGCCCGGTCCCAACAAATTTACTCGTAAATACCTTTCCATTTTTTTAAGTTCATTCATTAAACTAACATACGTATTAATGATTAATTATGGCATAATCATAAAGAGTATTAGTACAATTATGTGTACGGTGTGGCATGTTGACAAATATAAAATTACATTTAAATTACTTATCACTTCTAGGAGAATCTCTCGCGGCCCGGTATAATTGATGCCAATGTCCGGTACCGGGCCGCGGCCCGGCGGTTGAGAAACACTGATTTAACCGGACTAGTTACGCAAGATACAGAATTGAACTAAACAACATTTCGTATATAAATTTTAATGCGTGCCTGCAGAACAGAATTTCGTCGCTTTCCTTTCATTTGTAGTGCTAACCATCAGGCCAGAACAACAGTAACGTTTGTGTTTGGTGGTTTGCTTTTAGCCTATCTCGAACATTTCTTGCATGTTATTTTATTAATACTGACCACATCATTTGCAAGTTACGATTCAGTTATCTTGCCATTCGGCGCTGTATACATTTTTCATCTGTGGAGCTGATACTAAATATCTACGAATTAATTCATTGTTGTGGTGTAAAATACACGTAACCATTGGGTGAACAACACAGAGCCCCAGAACATAATGAATTTTTAGATAATAATGTGGTCTTTATCACTTTGTACTCCGTCATTACAGGATACGCATAAAATCAAATAACCTCTAGCAGTGGCGTAGCTAGGGGACCGCGGTAGCACAGTTCTTAAGGTGCTGTGCTACAAATCGGGAGGTCGCTGGTTCGATCCCAGCTGGTGTCATTGGAATTTTTCATGGACATAAAATACTTCCGATCGCGCTATGACCCTGGGGTCGACTCAGCCTCTAACAGAAATGAGTACCAGGAGCATTTCCTGGGGGTAAAGGAGGCCGGTGCGTAATGCTGACAACCTTACCACCATCCTGTGCCGTTGTCATGTAATCTGGGAACCTTAACTTCCTGGAACCCTCTGGGCCACTCCGGGCCTGTAACGGGACTGCTTTACCTTAGTGGCGTAGCTAGGTTTCTTGGAGCCCGGGGCGTGTAATGACAATACCCACCCCTGACTGGTAAATGGTTTTAAAAAGTCGTCGTTTACAGAATTTTATTTTATTTACCTCAATAATTTACAATTTTTTGAACGTCGAAAATCAAATCTTTTCAGTTGAAATACTCATTCTGCCGCCGCTTGAACGCCGTGGCTTGGTTAGGGGTGAGGAATAGTGTGAGGGGTAACGGATGGGAACAGTGTGGGCTTAAAATTCCGATCCCCCCCCCTCAATTACGTTTTGCGTCTGAATTTTTGTGCTTGTTGGTAATTAAGTATGCATAGAGAGTAGAGCAGCCTAAATTAACTGCTTGTCTGAGCTCATATGACCTGTGATGAGGTTCACGTGTTCAGATCCCAAACTGTGTATAGCCTATACGCCTATGTAACTATTAGTAGAGGCCAGTTGAAATGTGATGGCACACGCGCAGAAACCAGATTTCGTCTTTCGAAGAAACGGACGAGTCCGCTTAAATCGGAGGGGGCGTCAGTTCAGTCGACTACTGGCAGCCGAGGTGTGCGCATCAGCGGTAGTAATGCTGGATACACCATGTTCCGATGTAGTGTGAAGAGTACTGGCTACCCACTCCATTCGCCAGTTCCCCTTCACTTCCCCTCTCGTGCGTCACCGTGTGCCATCACATTTCAACTGGAGTCTAACGCGGTAGTTATGTAGTATCCTAACAAACAAGAGAAGATCCCCTTCAGCTGATGTGCCTGTGTTGGAGCTCTCCTGACTCGCTTAATTTTTAGCACGTTTGAATTTAATAATCGAAGTAAATATTCGTACCTTCCAGCAGAAGTCTCTGGTTTCAACTGATATCTTTCTAAAACGTATCTAACTCCACGGAGCAGAGACCTTATTGAAAAACTGAACGGTTCTCAGCTAGTCAAGAAACTGCTAGCATTTTGTGCAGCCCGAAAGTTTTATAAATGTCCGCCACTTTATCTTGAGCCAGATTACTCCAGTCCACGTATTCCTATCCGGTCTCTTAAGATCCATTTTAATATTATCCAGCCATATACAGCTTGGTTTTCCATGTGGTTACTTTCATTCAGGTTTTCCCACGAAAATTACGTATGCATTGCTATTCTCGGTATATTCAATATGACTCACCCATCTCATGTCCCTATATCTGATCATCCTAGTAATATTTGGTGGGTAGTAGGGATCACGAAGCTCCTCTTTATGTAGTTGTCTCCATCGCCTTGTTGCTCTTGTAGGCTCGTGCCTTCATGAGCACCGCATTTTCGCATGCTCTTAGGTTGTGTTCTTCCTTTAATATGAGTTTCACATCCAAATAAAAAACTAGCGAAAGATGATTCTGGTTATTTTAATCCGTATTTTTAAGTCAGAAAACGGGAAACTCATAATAGCACAATAAATATAAGTCACATTGTGAATAAAAAAACCGCAACAAAAACACTGTAAGCCTTATGGGATCCCAAAAGCGCATAACCACCTTGTAAAGCAATAACGGTTCTTAGCTTAGCCTGAAGATGAGTATTGTAAGTCGAAACATGTTGCAGTAGCATTATATTCTAGTATAGTTGTGTTGACGGCAATATATAATAATAAAGTGAATATATAGATACACAACGGGATGGCTTCATTCAAATCATTCAAAACGGGAAACAAAAGATTGTGGACCAAGTGGTAACAGGCACTCGTTGAGGCCAGTCTGCTCCTAATTTATTCACGAATGCGGTTTCGATTGGTTAGAGTTGTTCCAGAATATTAGAACTTTGCCACACTTTCAGATGTAAAATATTCGGGAACAGATCTAACAAAATTATGTCTATTTACCGGTAACTGGTTATATATACAGACACTGACGTAACTAGGTTTGCTGGCGCCTGGGGCTAGCGATCAGTGGCCGCCACTGGCACAAATTATGATTTTAATAAATTAATAATTTATCTGTTATTCTCTTAATTGTTTCAGTAATGTAAAATTTGTGGAGCGTAAAAATGTGGTTTTTTTTAATTTTTTTAAATTTTATTTTAAAGTATTCATGTGGCTGCCCATTTTGCGGGCCCCCTGGACTGTGTCGCTTGGGAAAAGAATAAAGAAGCCCATGCAGTATGTAGGAGCTCCCACTTACGACGCCAAGGGTCAAACAACCGGATGAAATGTGGCAGTATTCTTGTGCTATCCCATGGCGAGGCCAACTGTTTGGCGAACTTCCGTATAAATGGATGTCGTAAATAATTCTCCTCGACATCAGATCATACTATAAGGGTGAACATTGAAAATTTAATGGTAATGCCGGCCACCGGGTGGAGTTGGGAACTATGCCAGCTCTCCGTTAAATCGGTTCACTGGAGTCTATTCCATCCTGACGTGATTCGCAGCGGGTATCCGCGTCGTATATTACTGAATGGACGTCCCGGAACGGCGCCTTATTAATTCTGACTGCTAAGTTGCACGCCAAGTTGTATTACATGTACTGTGATTATCTCCAGAAACACTTGCTCAGTTCGGCGTTGCACAGCAGTGACACGGACGGCAAAGTGACCCGCGACCCGCGGGCTTATTGTGTGAAGGAGACCAAAAATATTTACGAACGTCCAGATACTGATAAATCTGAGTTAGAGATACATTGTGAAGCACCGCATTGACGTATCTACGGCCACAAATTTAACAACAATTCTTAAATGTCCTGGGGGTGGTATGCCAGCCTCCTAAGTGTGTGTAATGATCCTTGTGTATAACCAACTTGATGCACAATTTTTCATGTATGTTTATTTATATTCTGTACATGTTTCAGGCAGCAATGTGCCCATCATCAGGAGAATTATTGTATCAATGCGACATCTGGTTTATGTCACTCTGTGTAGATGGCCGTCTGGTATGCAGAGGCATATGCTCCTGCATACCAGACGGCCATCTACACAGAGTGACATAAACCAGGTGTCGCACTGATACAATAATTCTCCTGATGATGGGCACATTGCTGCCCGAAACATGTAGAGAATAGAAATGAACATACATGAAAAATTGTGCGTCAAGTTGGTTATTTACAAGGATCGTACCAGGATTCAGGTCAACAAAACATAAAAAAATTGTGTGATGGTTCGTCAATCGAGCTGTCACCGACCAATCAGCATGACGATCACAAGCAATTTTATTAGACTCTAAATTTCGTTATAATCGGACAAAAATGTCGGACATTTTACACGAAGACCTGAGCACGTTTTTTGGCAAAAGAAATTCCTCGTAAAAGCCTTGTTGTGCAACACCTGTTGTTTTTTGTTTTGTTTACAGCGCTGTGCAGTTCAGCAGTACACAGAGAGCGCATTGTTGCGTGTCCATTGCAACAGTGGTTATGTGAGCGCGACACAGTTTTAAAGTTTCATATACAGCGCCTATCTTCTTTAATTTCGTTAAAGTGTAGGCCTGCAGTCCTTAAAATTAATGGAACACTGGAAATTAGTACAGAGTTACGATCATATTGTGGGTGTGGCTTGCGTGACGTCTATTGATACAAGCTGAAGCTGATTAGGTCTCTAGGTAAAGTCACCCTTAGTATGAACCAGGCTAAAGTCAGAATCAGACTGATTGGTTATATCTACCGTCTTGGGGCTGAACGAAGCATGCTCAGTGCTTAAGGAATTACCAGCAGAAGGAGAGCCATGAAGCCGGTTCTTCAGTGTGCTTTTCGAAATGAGCCTAAGAACACATCGAAAGAGATAGCCTGTCACAAAACAGAATTACAACCTACAACCTACTTACTTACTGAATAGTGCAGGGTTTCCTTTTAAAATTCTATTAGCAGCTGGTTAAGAATCCCGTATTTTAGTGAAGTCTGAGTGTTCGTCCCATCCAGTAGTCATGAAACCTCAAGCGGTTATGAACTAGCCTGACCTACCTATATCTGTCTGCATCCAACAAGTAAGTTGGGTTTATTCCAGTTTTCGACACAAGTCAAGGGTAGAATGAAGGCTAGCTGGTCATTAGAAGTTGATTGATCGGTTGATAAGTCACGCGGTATGAGAGGTTAGTAAATCACCTATGTCCGCACAGGTCCACACCCTTTTACGTTTAGATCCATATCAGTATTACCTTCCTAGCTAAATGGAATTTTCAAAGTACGTAGATTCTATGCTTCAGTTTTTTGTCCAATTTATCTTTAAAATTTGAATATTACAGATGCCTTCTATGTAACCTACCTGCCTCATTCGTCTCAATTCGTCTCAATTAACGGTGTTAGGTGAACAGTGTAAACGAAGAAGCCCCTCATTACCTTACGTTTCTGTCCTGTTACTTTAGTTTATACGTTCTCCGATACTTTCAGGAAGTTACTAGAACAGTTAGTCTCAAACCTTGAGGCTTTCTGGGCCCCATAATTCATCTGGGAAGGAGGGGGGAGGGGGAGTTTACTCCCGTCTTTAACTTGTCAGCAGTACAAGCTCTGAGTATCGTGGTGCTTGGTTGATTCTTGAGGATAGATACGTGACAATAAAACTGGCCTTGTAACTGGAGAGGTGACGTGGATACAAATAAGCGGTTACAGTAGAACTGCACTTATCCGGACGTCGTTATCCACATCGGCTCGGCCCTTCGGGTAAACATTTTCGTATTGTAATTGTACTACATCTTTTTGTGGTTTAAATTTTTCCCCAATTGTCAAATACGTATAAGGACTCTTAAAATAAAACCAACTAGATGCACTAATTTCTCAAATTCATTTTTGGAATAAAACTCTACGTGTTTCGGACAGTTCCCCTGTCCATCATCAGGAGTTTTTCACTGTACACGCAGCAATGTTATATGTCATACGCGAGCTGTCAGCAAACCTGTATGACATACTTTTGTTGTGTGTACAGTGAAAAACTCTTGATGATGGACAGAGGAACTGTCCGAAACATGTAGAGTTTTATTCCAAAAATAAATTTGAGAAATTAGTGCATCTAGTTGGTTTTGTTATAAGAATTTATCACGGTCACCTGAACGTCAAATACGTGTAAGGAATTGTGTATTAATGTTTTATTTGTGCACAAATAATTATGTAGCCTAAAATAGCCGTTTCTAGACATTCTTTCCCACTTCAAACTGCCAATGTGGCCTATTTTCAAAGAAAACCCCAATTATCCGGATTTTCTGCATATCCGGATGTCTCGCCGTCTCAATCCGGATAAGAGGAGTTCTAATGTACGATAGCTCGTAGTTGTGCGAGATACACGTGGTAGCTTCAAAATGTTCCCCGGAATCACTTTATTTCTGTGAAATACAAAACAGTACAATTATTAAAGCTACATTTCCTTTAAAATATTCCCCTTGTGTAACTATACACTTCTGGCAGCGACTGCAAAGGTGCTGAAAACAATCCTTGAAGCCATTTTGTGACGGCCTTTTCAGCTCTCTTATCGCATTCTTAATGCTGTCGGTAGCATCACAAAAGCGCCGTCCCTTCAATGCTGATTGCAATGGAGGGAACAGGTAAAAATCAGCTGGAACCAGGTCAGGAGAGTATGGCGGGGTGCCCCGTTTTTGTTACATCCTTCTTTGCTACAAAATCCATGGCCAAAACCGGCCGGTATGCTGGAGCATTGTCGTGAAGGAGAAACCAATTGTTGGATCACCATTTTTCAGGGCCTTTCCTTCTGACCGCATCCCTAAAGTGGCGAAGGACGTCAGTGTACATTTCTTTATTCACGGTAGCAGTTTTCGTAAATTATACCAGCAAATTCCTGTAAAATATGTCGGCGAATTCTGGGACCTTTTTGAAGCTACTACGTATATCTTGGGCCATGCTACATCTCGTCATGTGTGCACAAGATCTTAGCCTTAAATACAGATAAGCTTTATGACATGACTGTTACTAACGCTGAAGAACCGACACTTCGGGAAAGCACGGACTTCGAGCTTAGTTGATAGTTTGGACAGGAGTGCTGAACTGCAGCAGATGTGTTTATCAAACCGTAAGCAACTTGTCTCGCTGTTCCACCATCTTATTGATTTAAGGGCAAGTTCCTGCAAGAATTTGTGATACATTCAGCTGCCCACGGACAGCCGACGTGATGAGGTCTTCCAGCCTGGGGGTTGGTCGCGTGGCTAAAAGCAAATTACACTTACAATTTTTAGCATGTTACGAAGCGTTTCACGCGGTCTCGGGGCGGAATCTTTGGACTGCGTACTGAGATGTTCACGATTTGTACTGTTTTTGACCAAATATTATTACGGCGATACAATCAAGAATAATTAAATTGGTTGGTGTTGCAATGCACATGAGAGAGATGAGAAATGGACAGTAAGGCGTGATGTCACTCGGGAGACAGGTGTAGATGGGGTAATACTAAAACAGCTTCTAAGGAAATAGGATATGAGAGTGTGTACTGGATTCAACTGACTCATTATAGGATCCCTAGATAGGGTCTTGGGGTTCCAGAGAAGGAGGGTAATTTCTTGACCATATAAGCAGCTGTTAAAAGTGAAGTCGGTACTTTGCGCGCCGTGAAGGCATATGAGGAGGTGGGGTTTAATTCCATTCATTCTTAACTTCGGCACTATATGAGAGGGAATGGTCATCCTCACGCTCCGGCCACTTTACTTGCCGTGATGCAGCACCCAGTACTCACCTAATAGGAGTCGGCGTGGATACCAGAGACCGTCTGGACCCTTTCAAGATGTAAATAAAGTGTGTGTGTGTGTGTGTGTGTGTGTGTATATATATATATATATCTTGTCCCTGCTGGTAATCTAACCACTACTCCTCGGAAGTCCAGCCAGTGATAAACTAATAGCTTGTGAGTCTTGGGTTTTTCCCGGCATTTCGAGGACATTAGGTTCCTTCCAAACGTCCAGAACCGAGTACCAAGTGATACGGCATTACACCCACGCAAAAAGGGAGTATCCTTTTCATAGTTTATCAAAAATGAATCTACTCCATGGAGTGAGTCATTTGGTGACTTACAGTTCCCTTTAAGCCTCTCTCTTTCTGTATAGGAGGCTAGCTCAAGTTAAACATGTAATGCCTTTAGCGTTTCAATGGAAATCTGCAACAATCAAGAGTAAGGCGGGGAGACGTTTCTCGACAACAGATTCCCATGTCATTCACATAACTTACACGTAACATCGGCGCAGCGCGACGTTGCATAACGTCCCAACGGCAGTGACGAAAGGAGATTTACGTCACCAAACATTTTTTTTCTACCTTGAAGCATCCATGCATTTCCATTTTAAATTACTAATATATCACTTTACAAATGTTGTTAGTGAAATATAAATTTGTGTAGTAAAACTGAAGCCACTTTTATTTACAAGTTACTGAAAACTGAGCGAGGGAGATTTCCTTTATGATGCCGTGTCCTCAACGTTGTGCATTTTATGACCACTGTCAATTTTATCAACTCTGGCAAGATGTCTACACACAGACTGCAGAAGAGTGCTGCTATGCCCCCCCCCCCCACAAACTCTTTTTTCTTCTTCTTATTTTTCACCAAGCCGTAGGATCTAAGTCACAATAGCTACAGCAGCTTAAAGGACCATGCAGCTGTGCTTCTTTAACATACGTTAACATTCTACAGAAATTTCCACCTAACAAAAGTATTGAAATCATCGATTACAGGCATTTTCGCCTTCGAAACCTCTGGAATCGAAAATAAGGCATTTAAATGTTTATTTACGTGGCTGGAAAAGAGATTCTGCTTCGATCCTCTGTTGGTAATTATGGAGACCTGATGTTTGGAGCGCCGACGTATTTCATAATTACATACGTACTTACGTAACGCACCGTGGACTTGCATCCTGCATGCTTGGCAGTGAGGCAGTGTACATCGTAATTTGCATCTCTAAGCTGCATGATCTCATGAGCAGTCTGCTGTCGGCTGCGATGTACCTGTATGCGTGTGTAACGAAAGTTGGCAGTACGGCATGAACACTCAGCATAAGTCACATTAGTGATACTTCCAAGGAACACGAAACGTATGCTATATTTTTGCGGTAATTCCCAGGAACACTAAACACGTACTGTATTTTAGTTTCGCACATTTGTGCAGTACTAATACCAGTACACATATCCGACATTTTTGTGGTACCACCGAGAAACGCGAAATATTTTCTGCATTTGTGCAGTACTTCCCCAAAACACGAAACACGTAATAGGACATTTGTACGATACTTCCCCCAAACACGAAATATGTAATAGCACATTTGTGCGATACTTCCCCAAAACACGAAACACGTAAGAGCACATTTTGTGCGATACTCCCTAAAAAATCAGTGTTAGCACATTTGTGTGACATTTCCTATAAAATCGAAACGTGTGCCACCTTTACGTGATACTTCCCAGAAACTCGAGACTTAGGCCTGTATCACATTTGTGTGATGCCTTCCAGAAAGCCGACACACGTAAGGTATAATTACAGTTCTCATTACACAGTGTCACAGAACATTTGTGTCGCATCGCGATATCTTACCGCTCCGTTCCCCCGGTTCTTTTGTACACAACGCAATGAAAAGTCGAGTCGACGACAGTGTGAAGTTAGAAGCCTCCAAGAAGTAATAAAGATAAGCAACACGTGGCCCAGTTTGAAGACTCGACATTAAAAGAACGCCCCGGGCTTGGAAAGATGCGGAATAATTTAGACGGCCCATAAATTAAACTTCTTCATGTATTCTGCTGTTCGTATCTCAACCCGCGTCCCTCACAGCAAACTGCATGGGTCGCACTATCGTTCGAACAACTTTGCTTTTCTTTTTTCTTTCTTTTCCTTTTCTTTTCTTTTTTTTTAACCGAGTAATCTATTTCAAATTAGTGCCCCTCCGTGCAGAATAGATATAGAAGTTATGGCTGCTTGAAGAAGTGTACTTTATGTCCGCTTCCATTAATGTTTAGCGAGTGAGCTTCGTAGCTTCTTCATTATTTTGACGGCGAGTTTCTTTGCATTAGCCGCTTACAGTCGTGGTGACGTTCTTTGATCTATACTGCACTAATGTGTGTTGTTATTACTGGCAGCTGTTTCCATAGAGACGCTGGCAAACAGGTATTTCAGTGCGGGGCCCAGTAATCCCTACACAGACCTGGGCAGGTCCTTAGGGCACCAGGAGGTTGAGGCTCCAATAATTTCTAGACAGTCGGCACATGAAGGTGGCAAGATTGTCAGCCCAACGCACCGGCCGCCTTTACCTCCCAGGAGATACTCTTGGTGCTCATTTCTGTTAGAGGCTGAGTCGATTCCAGGGCCATATTGCGGCCAAAAGGATTAAGTAAATAAAAAAGTCCAGGGACCTCATCAGGAAACGAGCCTGCGACCTTCAGGCTTGTGTCGCAGGGCCTCAACCAACTGCGCCACCCCATACCCCCGGAGATTTCAGTATTGAATTTTATTCTCGGTTGGCCAGGGATAGTTCAGTCGGTATAGCGACTCACTACGGACTGGACGGATCGGGGATCGAATTCCGATGGGGTCGAGATTTTGTGCACCCGTCCAGACCGGCCCTGGGGCCCACCCAGCCTCCTGTACAATGGGTCCCGGATCTCTTTCCCGAGGTAAAGTGGCCGGGGCGAGGCATTGACCCCCCCATCTATCGCCGAGACTAAAGAAAGAGTAAAACAATACCTCTGCTTCCCCTCAGGGCCCCTTGCAGATGTTTGCATAATGTGCGGTGTTGTGCTAGAGTGTGGCAACATAGCACAGACGCACGTTACTTTTGCATTCTAGCGTTTCCTCAGACATCAGCAGTGCTGATATGTGAGGACACATTGTGACGAAATCTAGTGAACCAGTTTAGATTCATTGCCAAAATTCTTGAATGGATAGTGATAATGGTCAGCCATAAACGCGAGCCGCAACTTTATTCGAAGCAGCCCTATACATTTTCATGTATAGGGCTGCTTCATTAAGAATGAGCACATCAGTACGTAAGCGTGATTAGCCTTATGTTAAACTGTGACAGGCGAGCAAGGCGGTACCTACGTCGATGCCACAAGAAATAGTATTCAGACTGTACATATTGCTTCGTGCTTACGGGAGTCCGGGAACGTGAAAAATACATGAATGTCTGCAGAATGTAATGTCACTCTACAGGTGTCACCTCACTGAACACTTTGACAACCGCAGAATATAATGTCACTGTACAGGTTTCACTTCACTGGACACTTGCACGTCTGCAGAATGTAATG
>Ga0123354_10005556_pt1 | contig 18380 bp, 9 predicted proteins | sample TergutLab28metaG_2_FD_97872 | JGI IMG/M metagenome (GOLD analysis project Ga0123354, IMG submission 97872) | Labiotermes labralis P4 segment gut microbial communities from Petit-Saut dam, French Guiana - Lab288 P4 | ecosystem: Host-associated > Arthropoda: Insects > Digestive system > Gut ...
AAAAAGAATAAAAAAGGGGAAAAGTTATTTTAATATTCTGAAAAAAAATAAACCTTTCACAGTATAAGACCCCCCTAATTGGGGGTGGGGGGGGGGGGGGGAGGGATTCTCGGAAAGGGAGTTCTCCTATTCACCACAGCATCCATGTGGCCTCTCTGTACCCAGGCTTTTATCCAGAGGATTCCGGTTCTTTTCTTTCGAGGTAAAGCGGTTACGAAGTGATCCTCTTTCCCACTGTGTGATGCGGTATCTTATTAAGCACAGGTAACAATTTATATTCAGTTTTTACACAAACTACAGCATTTCAAGAAAATTATTTACGTTAGTAGTGAAGGATCCAGTTATATTGCTTCAACGGACGGGGCATTCTCTAAAAGCGCACAGTGCTTCTGTAAAAGTTCCCAAAGAAATACAATATTTTGAACAAGTTCTTGGTAAATACTCTTCCTAAAAAATTATGTTCATTCAGGTGTTCAAGAAAATACACTCTTGTAAGAAAACCCAAAATTGTTCTAGCGTTTCAACTTACCAATATTCTGTAAAATCCAGTCGATATATTTATACACTTCCATGTATGAAATACCGCAAGATTATCTATAAAATATTTCACATTAAGATGGCCAGAAACGGCCGAAAGGTGTAGTGGATAAAAACCGAAAAGTATAGTGTTCTGAAAGTTGTGATGACACTGACAATAAACACGTATAGTAGTTAACAAACATAGCGGGTTTGCGATATCAACATTTATATAGATAAATGTGTCCCCTGTTTTATAACATAAAAAATATGCATTAAAATTTCCTATACGTAAAATGGATATCTGATCACAAATTTACATAGTTTGGTAAATAATAAACTTCAATTTTGTAATTTTACTTTTCTCGTACACGATATAACGAATACTGTGATAGCGACAAGTCTAATTTCTTGTCAATCTCGTATGTACAGCGAAAGCTGTTTCTCGTCTGTACCGCGTAATCGTATACATACAAAACCAATTCTGTTATCGATATAGTCTTATTATATAACTTAACCTCATAGCGCCTTCTTCACAGCTTACTCAGTTATCAAAATTAATGCCTCATTCGCTGAAAGCAATATATATATATAATTTTTCAGTCTTTGTTCTTGTTGCTGGACAATTTTGACCCACATAATTGTTTCCGTTATTGTATCCCGTTGTGGTATATAACTAGATTCAATTTTTTTTATACTCAGAACCACTGAACATGACATATTAAATCTACTGATAATCTGTGTCAGCCAGGCCCACATTTTATTTTTAACTATAAAATCAAAATCAAATATAGTTATCTATTTAATGCATTTATATTAATATGTAAAATATCTACATTCTAACCTATGTTTGCAAGTTATCTCATTCCATATAAAATAAGTATTGCCTCATTTATGTAATTATTCCCATCTGCAACACATACAAAAGCTCTAACTTGTGATTTCTAAGTAACGTTGTCAGTTGTGGGTTTCTACATTTCTCTTATACAAACTGAAATACAAGTATTACATGATACTATTCGTTTAATTTACTGTGTACAGTATGGTTCTTTCTTGCAATTTTTTTGTTTTTTTTTGTGAAGAGTTAGTAGAAGATAGTTGAACTGATTTTGTATTTTAACAATTATATATATATATATATATATCTGACATAACGGTACACAAAGCAAGATGTTCAAATAAGTACGATATATGTCCATCGTGTGATCTTAACGTTTCATGAAGCCAGCTTTCGGATATAAGACAATTAAAAAGTAAAATAGACTTAGGATTCTTATATTCTTAACTTTTTTAACTTTAGTACAGTTTTTTTTATTTCTAACCGTGTGTAACTTGGAATACAGGGAAGGATTCAAAGGAGGTGAACTGGCATCTTTCCTTACACGTAACAGCTCACGCATCATTAGGAGGGATTAAAACTTTCCTTTTGTTTATTTCCACGTCAGAGAAATTCCTTTTTCAGTATTTAAACATTTCTTTGTTCTATTTGGACTGTCAAGAAGTTAAAACAGACATTCTACATCAAATGATATTTTTTATTCTCGTTTTTTACATCCTGATGTACTTCAAACCTATTCTTATGTTTCTTTATTTTTTAATAACATATATAAAGAATTCGTTTGATGTATATTCTATAAAGTATAGAGGGAAAACAAAGACAATTACGGATAACGGCAGTCTTGCAATTTAAGTCAGTCGGGTACTTAGTGAATGCAGTAGATGAGAAAATATATTACAAATGTTCTTATTACGTTCATCCAGTACCAGTAACATTTTCTCTCAAAGAAACAATCTGTTTTATTTCTCTAACAGCGTTACGAATCTGAATAGAATTTGATTACGAAGCGCCTGATATCATAAACAATGAAGTACAGATAAGAATAGAATTTTATTAGGGTGAAAAAGCAGTACACTCACATGAATGAATGTTTCTAAGAACACCATCTGTTTAACCAAAATGAAAATAAATCATTCTCTACAATGTGTCTTCGCCACACGTTCATTTAAAGTGACTCTGGGAAGATACACTTCTCCATATTTGGACGTTTCAGCATGATTGATGATCTTGCAAAGCGAACGTCACTAAAGAAAACGTATTGGAGCCAAGTTCTCGTAATGAAGAATTATATGTAAGAGCAGTTCGTTTGTGTCAGGTTTGATGTTTTATGAATTACGGCCGACAGTTTTAACAAATGTCGTGATAAAATATTCTACGTATTTGTTTTCAAATACGCTTGGAAAATTTTATGCTAAATCCATCCATTGTATGGAAAGAATATTAAATACAGCAATAAAATAGTCTGCCATCTTTTACGAAAGAAAGGTAATGAAACCAGACAAAGTCACTATATATTGGGAGTACTTTCAGATTTCTTAGCTGGAAGAAATGTGATTAACCTATGAACTGTAATGCGTGACCAACTCTTTTGTTCGAAACCAAACTTTCACTACGGCTTTCTTAAAACAAATCTCTCCACTTCTCACACAGCCTTCTACTGTTTGCTTGATACACTTCTCAGTAGGCTCACACACTTTAGTGTAAAAGACGTGTTGGTACTGTATAAGAGATCAAAGGGAAACCAAATATTCTAAGGTTAACTGTAAGCCCAAGTATTTGTATTTTAAAATCAACTCAAGATATTTAAGCCAAGATAGGTGGGTGTCCATTCTGTTTAAGCAGATTTTATAAATCTTTTATCATAATGTTAATTTATTCAAATTTATGTTACTACAAAATTTGCAGACAAGAAATCTGCAATAACTGCAGTTTAGTTTTCTCCGTCTCTACTAACACTTCAGTGTGATTTATTTGGAAATATAGTTTAATATACATTTGTAAAAAAATATTTTCTAATACTCCCCTTTATGTTCTGAGAAGCCGAGCCCCTTCGGGTTTTTTTTAAATAAAAATGACTTGGATTTTCCAGGATATGTAATATATCCCAAAGTAAGATAAACAGGTCTAGAATAATGTGTTATATACATACCAGGCTGCTATGAGAAATACAAGCCGTCATAATATGATATTAAATGTAATAAGAACAAGAAGCATATCATGACAAAAAATCTCATTAAAATTAAATTACACTACTTATTTACTTTGTATGACAAACAGTTTCACTCACCAAAAACAAGCACGCAGCACAGAACTGCCAACCAAAGCTGCAAAGACGACATGATCACGTCGTTCCTGTAAAAGAAATGCCAAAATTTTCTTAATAGAAATGAATGTTAGACCTATTCACTAACATACAGTGCCTCAGACCTGGAAGTGTAGGCCTATTAAAGAAGCAGCCCACAGTTTGCTTAGCTTTTCTCAAGCAAACGCCGAGTGAAGGTGTGAAAATTGTATAAAGCAACACAAATAGAGGTACCCATAAAATGTTCAAAACGCGAGATTTGGGGTTTCCACAGAAGATCCGATATTTCATAAAAATCGAAAATTAAAAAAAAAAATACGATTAGTATTAATCTTTCAGGAAATGAAACTTGAAGAATTTTAACTACAGTGCTTTGAGATGAAAATCGGATTCAAATAATACTGCGTTTGTTGTAACTATTAATCACACTGTCGTGCTAAATTTACCTGAGCTGTTATTTTGGACGTTGTCCATCGCCTTGAGTTTCATCAAAAGCACTGTTTTGGACACTGAACCTGTTTCCAGAATCAAATGTAAAAGGAAGGATGTTCCGTTTCGGTTGGTTCTCTTAGACGGAGTTAGTTTCCATTAATGGGGGAAGATCAAGTATAATATTTTCTTCCATACACTTGATAAATTTTTTGAAACGTGTTTGTAAGGTGCACAGTATGAGGGAAAAATACGAAACAAAATCAGTTTTAATATTATTAAGGCATTGGTAAAAAATAATTTTGGTACTTCAAGTACGCAAGGGATGCGACTTCAATTTTACGGCCTGTCACACGAACTTCTTTGTCGAATCTTTTAATAATGCAGTTTTGAGCCCAATAAACACGTGCATGCTGCACTTGGACTTTATAATGTGTTGCAGTACCAAACTTCACTGTTACGAAAACGAAACATTAGCCATTATGCATAGCGATTAAGTCAAACAACGAAAGTTTATCACAGTATGCATCTGTAACAGTAGCTATCAAGTGTATTACCACAGTAGATCAATACATCAAGGTAAAGCAATTTACGGCAAAGTGGAGTCAATTCATTGCAGTCAAGAGGTGGATGGACAACAGAACTTCGATAGGCTATGTAGAGAGGTTATGAAAGGCAAGTATGACAATATGAATGTCCTCCGCAGTGCTAGAGAAGGGAATGTCTATACAACTTAAAGTCTTTTGTCAAAATTTTTAGCGACTGTCTTATTTCTTCGTATTTTACCTTCACAAATAAAAAGCTACAGTTTTTAGAGTAACATATAGGATCAGGCGTTTTTGAATATCCAGACCCAAATTCCAAGATCAATAACTCTCAGAATAATACTGGAAAAAAGGCACAAGTTGAAATATCAATGTGTCACTGTGGTTCAGTTAGGGCATAGTTAAGTCAACATGTTGAATGACAGAATTCAGGGTACTTGACATGTTGGATCTGACAGTGGGGTAGACGGGTCTATTGTCAGCGTAGAACAGGGCATTGCAGTGTCAGGCGCACAGAGCTGTCGGCAGTGGAAGCGAATATATGTTGATGCTACCTTCCATTTAACCATCCATCCTTCAGTCCATCCGCTTTTCCAACCATCCATCCTTCCATCCATCCATCATTCTTTCTATCTATTTGTCTACACACTTATCTAAGTCTCTACATGTCTATTCATCTATAAGCCATCACTTCATCCATAGTCTTTGCATCCATTAATAAATTCGAACACCCATTCATCCTCCTATATATCATGCCCGTCCAAGTAATCATCTACTACTAACTCTACTCATCTATCCATTTCACCTTTCCTTTTTGTCCCCGGATAGGTATAGAATGATACACAATATTCATAATTTCTTGTGTTTACGTAAATCTCACCTTTGAGAGAAGAACAGGGGTACAGAAGGCGGTGTTACTGATTACAGTTACAGTAGGCGAATTTCAAATACCAACATTTACACCATTACTGGAGTAACCATTTGTTTCAGATATGTAGCATATATAGCAGACAAAGCAAAAAGGGGAGGGGGGAATTTGGGCCTGATAATGTGAACGAAATAACCACATGCAAATCTTCGGAAAAAATGGAAAGACAATGTTAAAACGAATAAAAAATAAACACTGTGCGGAAATTTGGGCTGGATTTATTTGGTTCAGAATAAAGTAAGAGCCAGTATCGAGGTCTTCTGAACATGGTAATGAACCAGTGGTGTCCATGTAAGAAGACAAAGTTCTGATAAACTGATAGACTATATATAGTTTCTCACCAGGTACCCTGATTCTTGGTGTTTGGTCGTATCCACAGTTTGTATCTGATTTATTTTTAGTGTACTGTAATGTACTTGTACTAACTAACAAGCAATTCATTCACCCAACTATGTCATTCAGGACATAAGATGCTCGTGTTCTGTGTTTAAAAATAAAAAAAAAGTATTTTAATTACGTGTATGTACGTACTGAACAATATACTACAAAAAGTTTTTGTATTAAAACTCGTCAGTTAAGATTCAATGTCATTACTGCGGTACTCGTACAGGGAACACGACGTGCTGTAATATAATTCTGGGAGCGGCCCAGCAAGGCAACTATGACACGAAAATTTTTGCTTAGCTGGTAATTCTGTTGGTTGCTAAGCACCGGTCATATTAGCGGCGTCATCGCCTCTGGTATACCTTCATGCTGTAACAGTATATAATGATGGTGGTTGTGCTTGCGCTCATATTCAGTACTTATAATGTCTATGCATACGTACCTGCACTTGAAAAACTCACGTACACAGGAATATGAGAATAAAATGTTACAGAATCTCGCCTCTAGAAAAAATTCTATTCCTTCCCTCAGACCGAGAATTAATTTCCGGGAGCTGATTTTGTATTTCTGAGTAAAATGGTGTCCGATATCTGAAAATTTCACTTATTGGATCTCAACGAATGATCTCTCTCTCTCTCTGAACTTGTGAATGTTGCAGGTAAATAAAGAAAATCCGTGCCTCAAATTTTCCCGTAACTGTGAATTACTGGACAGCCACCACGTCGCGTTGTCATCAGAAAGCAAATGTTATGTTTTAAAGCCAATTCTGCAAGTATTTCCAGATTTCAATCTTTAAATCGTCACCGACTTTACATAAGTATATCAACACTTGTAAATTATTTAACGATTCAAGCAAGCTAGCTAGAATTGATATTCTCAGAGCGATGTTGTTGAGGACTCGAGGCTTCTGGGATGTGAAACTGTATAGTTGGCGGTACAGTTCCCAACGTTTCGAGAGAAATTTTATGGTCAGTCATTCTAAAACATCGTGTGAAGGTAAATTCCGTTTCGTCCTTCAAAATTCGGAACTACTGCCCACCTGCAGTTCAGCATAAAACATGTCTGTAAGGCAATTTTTCACACAACAGAGACACAAAATAATTTACCGCTATGATTTATAGTTACCGTGATGGAAATTATAAGAAGTAATCAACGCTGACTGTTCCTAATCCCATTAAGTCCAAATCTTCTATACGCCGAGTTTGCAGGAACTCCTAGCAATCAGTTCCCTTACTCTATCGCCTGGTTTTGTGCAGTGTAATAATTAAATATTTTTACTCTCAGATTTCTTAGACTTGCGATAACTCATAGTTTTCCTTCATTTCTGTGTTCCGTAAGTATTGTGACTTGTATTTAAAAGAAGTCTTTCATATGTTCGTAAATCCGATAAATACTTTTCCTGTTTAAGGTTTATCCGGCGGGGACGATGAAGATTGCGCCTTCTGTGATGTGACGCCGTAGTGACTAGTATAAATTGGCAGATATTTCAGACGATAATGCTGTACCCATCATCACGGTAAACATATAAATCATCATTATCTACATAATCGCCATCATAATCATGTACCCTCACTATGGAGGCACAGGATCTTCTGAAAATTCGATACTTATACCGGACTACACTGTGTCATATTTGTTTTTATGTATCACCAAATCAAGTTTTAAAAATAAATTAGACATGAAAATATTTCCTCTCTATCCCCCTATTTATTTCATTTGTGTTGGCGTAAATCAGTAAACGACCTTTCTAAGAAAATACCTGAACAAGGAACACAAGAAGCGTAAGATGTTTAACCGGGATACGGTCGTGGAACGACTTAAATTTTACCATTACTGAGCTGACTTAGACCCAGTGATCCATTCCCTGGTGGCTGCATCCCACATTTTGACACATTTAGCCTCCGCTGAGTGCTGCCAGTAAATGCAAACAGGGGGAATCGCGAAAACATTGAAGTAGATATAAAGACAATGAAAGCGTCCAGAGCCGAATTTACAAACCGTGATGTAATGTCACTGCATGTAGTACACGTACAAAGATGTGGTGATCAGTGACAAAATATTCACACAAAACTGTTTTGAGCATGAAAACTCTCATATTATTGTATTCTGGGAAGCATCAGCCTTTCACAGAAATATCGGGCCATCATTTCAGTTATAAGAGTTTCCTTCGAAATATCTGCTGCATATCTACCGGAATAAGGCGTTGCTTTCCGAAATATAATAATCTCATTAACCTCAAATGCCACATCCAAAAATCGGCTCAAACATTCTTATCGGCGAACTACATGCAGACATGGTGGCATCAGACGAATATCTTTCTTCATAAAACAAACTTCTCTGAACACTAAACCCAAAAATGTCAATTCACTGGACTAGTTTAGAATCTGTAATTAAGTGAACCTGCAAACGAAGGGTGTTTTGTCACCCGCGAGGAAAGTGAAATTTAGAAATCGATTAACGGAACAGCCAACGGATACGCTGCTCCGGGAAACCCAATCACACACGCACGCTGCCTGCATGTCCCACTCCATGGCATGTTGTTCCGTTTGATGTCAATACGATGTTGTGCCTTGGAACGTGACCACCACCGACTCTCACGTCACCAACATCACTTTCGGTCGATAGTGATCCTCTGCAGCATGAGAGAAGTCACACAGCACGGAAAAGATGCATCTTCACCTCTGCACATTTAACTTAAGTTTTAAAATATTATAATTTTCCACTGGACCGAGACGTGACCAAGATAAAAAGGCAGAAATTGGAACTTAAATTCTTCGAGATGTAACTACGTATATTAAGCCAATATAATCACGAACTGTCAAATTATTATAATTATTATTGATACTATTTATTCGATTACACTTGAAGTGCTGTTCGGTGTTCCTCAGACATCTGTCGTTTGACCCCTGTTGCTCGATGTACAGTACATAATATTGTGCTCTGTAACTATACTAAATATTGAAGATATTTTTATCTGCTGACGATATCAGAATGTTTCGTTCAATAAGCTCTAGAAGTGTTTGTGTAAGAGAGAATTTCATTGAAGATTCCATACATAATCTACCTTATAAAGGATTCTGAAAAGGAAAGATATAGTAAAGCAAATGCTTTATAACAACCAGTATGATACAGAAATTTTGAATAAAGATATTAAAGAGACAAAAAAAGAATAATAATGTAAGAAGGACACATTTCCAAAAAATGGACAAAATTCACGTATGTGAGTAAAAAACCAAATTTATTACAAAATTCTTTAAGAATTACATTCTTAACATTTTTTTCAAGACAGAAAATAACACAAGTTTGAATAAAAACACCAACACAAATTCAGTAAATGTGGCACATATCAATTAACCTGTCCAGATTGCAATACGAAACAAATCGGACAGACTAGTGGACATTTCCATTCAAGAAACGTTTTCATGATTTTAAATATAAAGTGGAAATAAAAATTTGCCCATCACTTATTAGAAAATAAACATTCCATTGGGCGTACGGAAACATTACGGAAGTCCTTCAGGTGACAAGGAAGGGTGGAATGGCGAATGATTTTGAAAGGTTCTACATTTTCAACTATACGTTGTTAGATGATCAAATTCATAATAAGTGTGCCGTAAAATCGAATGCAGTATTAGACGCAATACTTCAAAACAACAGCGGCAGAAGATTCTCGCCGTTGTAACTCCTTATACTTGTTACGACTCTCCTCATTCACAAGTTGTCAAGCGCTACGTAAATATCTACATTAAGCCGATACTCCGATACGGGTGACATAACTTAAAAGACATTTCGCATACTCATACAAATGTGTAACATGCATTAACTACACAATAAAATCTAACATAGTAATTTCTTTTAATTTTTCATAATTTCAGACCGAGATTTCCTACCCCGGAATATACACGATTATAAAATCTTTTTAAAAATAAGACATTCCTGATAAGACAGCTATTCGCAATTAGACATCTGTCTACGTAATACTGAACACCAAATTTTGGATTTAAAACCTATATACTAACAGGGTTTTGAAAAGATTCCAACGGTTTCTACATCACGTAACCAACACATGTGACTCAGAATCCTTTTTATACCTACGTTAATCTTTCCTACTTACATTTGTCATTTTAATATTATTTAGACACATCCTGGACATGACTATCGGCCAGGACATCATAAATATCGTAGTTCTTATATTGTTGTACATAAATTCTGATTTTAAAAGTTTTGCGAATTCTGCATTGTAACAACCATTGCAAGTCATATGGGATCCCACGTAACGAAAACAATTGCGTTACGTCATATGTTATTCTACAAGTTTTTTTTACTGTTGTCTTGATGCTGGTCTTGTTAGACTGAAACAAGTAGTAATACTTGAATAAAATTTGGTTGTGTTTGACGGAAGTATGACGGATTGGTTTTAAATTCCATACACCGTTATTACGCTGCTTACTACATTAAAATGAAAACTGATAAAACAAGAGTCATTATTTTTCCTAGGAAAGTATTGGTAATTATACATAATTACTAACTATGTGACAAACTTGTAATTCTCACCGATTCTATCATAAATTTAGAAAGTATTTTTGAATTTTAAACTTAATTTCATCGCCATGTAATATACATATTTTCTCCTTTATTGAGACTGTTAGAATTGCGGTCCTTCTCTGCAATGGTTTTTTGTTGTTTTCTTGCAGTTCAGCTACACCTAATATAGAATATGCCTCTCCTCTTCGGAATACCCTTAGGAATTTTGATGACAACAGACTTAGACATATCCAGTGGAAGTTTGTGTCTCTGTTTGTCTTTGTATTATATTACTTGCCGTTATACTTACGCCCTTCAGCTTCTAAAGTTACATATTTTACAAGGTATAAGGAATCATTTTCTGTTCTTTTTATTTATATTTTCGTGGAACCGAAATTTTATCCTTCTGTGTTTGATATTAAAGTATTGCTTTATAAGAATATCAATTAATGAAATGTTAAAGTATTAATATTAAAAGCTTCATTGATTTGAGCATCACTCGCATATCTTCCTTCAGCTAGATTTGGCACAACTGAATATTTTGTGTGCAATAATTAAATATATTTGGGAACCAAATTACACCTCCAAAACAGATTTTATTCTAGTTGTACTTACATAATTGCAGTCTAAATTAGTTAAGTGATATTTAACGTATTAGTTTATATTTTGTACCTCTATTTTACTGTTTTATCCAACTAATTATTCGAAAACTGCACATCTAAACCTGAATCGCGCCTTTCATTTAAGTGGAGTCAGCTATAAATCTAAATTTATTTTCTATTGTTCGTTTTATGGCTTGTGGGTGTATTTGATTTTGCAATTTGTGTTCCATAATTGTGTTGTGTATTTGTGTTTTGTAATTTGTGTTCCACCTATTATGTGCCTGACTTATTACTGGTCACAATGCTACTAATTATTACGAAAATGTGTGAGAACTTCTTTTATTATTATCACATAGGATATTTTTTCATTCAGATTCATCCCGTTGTGATAAACAACATTGAAATACAAACGAAGCACGTGTCTGTGTTTCAATGCGCTGTATGTGTCTAGATATTTACTAACGACTCATGAAATGCAGTAAATTACTCTACATGTTTTCTTTTTTCTACGACACAGACTTTTTTCGTTTTATTAACTCAGTTAATGATTGTACTCTGCTGCAGGAATTTGTGGATTCTGCGCAAGGATTGTGCACTGTTAATTTCAAGAAAAACAGTATCACTGAAACTTGTGTTTTTATTCGTTTAGGAAAAATAAACACACTAAACTTTTCACATAAGTTTATTTCCAACAAATGGCACTTATCCATAATTCAGAATCACATGTAAATATTTCGACTATTATTCTTAATCATCTTCAGAAGACACAAACAGTTTTTAACAAAAATCCTGCCAAATCACATTATAATTTTAACAAAAACGTAATATATATTGCCAAAAATATAGTCTTGTAATATTTACAATTTGATAAAGCCGTGACTTAAATCTGTATAAACGTGTAGTGTACATTGGTGCTCCCTGAAGATGGTTTTGAAATAATAGCTGAGACAAGTAGTAGTAGTAGTAGTAGTTCTCTATCCATGGAAGAGGGCAATTGGTTGGTAATAAACTTATTTATGTGTCTCAACTCTTCATTTATAAAGTATTTGTTCTTCTGTAGTATGTCGATGCATCGCTCGATGTTTTGTTCCAGACGTTTGGAAACATGGTGCTTTCATTCTCAAGTGCCTCAATGTCCGAGAAGAATGGGCTCTTGAAGATGATTCTACCACATTTTCACGCAACGGTACAGAACCAAATACCCAGTGACATAGCGCCTCGTCCCAGAAGAACGGATCTCTCATCCACACGCCTACGGAAACCTACAAACTTTATTCTTCATCTACCTGATTTTTAAACAATACGTAGTGACTAGAGTAAACTTAATTTTTGGTACAGTATTGTTCACATATATTCCAGTTCCTTCAAGCAGTTGTTTTTCTCCGTAATGTTGTGGATCCTTTTACAGCTAGAGATTGTTTTTTGGTATTGTATATTGCTGTTATTACGCCAAAACCACGTAGGAATTTGTAAGCTGGAAAGTATTAATCAGAGGTTTGCCTCTCCGTTTTGGACATTAGAGACCTTCGATTTCCTAAACGGTTCCACAGATTTTCTGTCCGATTTATGATATTTCTTCTGTTGAAAATTGCCCTTCTGACACATGCACATTAAATGCAATTTCTTTTGCAGGGACGTGGGTCTGAACAAAGAACTGTTATATTTAACGAATTTTATATTAATGGTTTTTGTTTTCGCTCATTCATAAGCATTTAACTTTTTCTGTTTCTTGGTTTTAGCACACATATTTGTGAATAATACTTTTTACTTTATTTATACTGCTACTTAAGTATACGCACTTGTCTGGTGTTTTGGTAATTTTTTATTTTTTTCTGTGTGTGTGTGTGTGTGTGTGTGTGTGTGTGTTAGTGACTATTTATGGTAGACTTTTAGACTGCTGATTAGCACATTAATAAGCGTGTATTTGTATTATAATTGGAATCGTGATTGTCCAGTTGACATTGTGTCTAGGCTAAGGGGGAATCGGAATATCATGCACAAAGACGAAACACTTCTTCACCCCCAGAATGCCATGATACTGACTAGGTCAAATCAGGCTTCTATCTGTGTGTAATGGGATCTATTAGGCATGGGTTTCGGGACAGATGCGAGAAGGTGACCACTCGCTACCCTCAATTACATACTGCTTAATTAAAAGAAACAGTACTCTATGTTCACTGAGCGTCACTTAAAAACGCCTCAGATTTTACAGCATCGAAAAATAAATGTGGAAGGAAACTTGGTTGCATACTTTGAATTGAGATTACCCAATCAGGACAACTCGCCTGCGGGCGGAGATTTTAACTCAGAACATCAATACAATAGGAAACAGGTGAACTAACCAACCTTCCACAACATTCGACCACAGGAACGTTTGAGAGGGGAACAATTTCTCATCTACTAAGTAAATTACCTGGCTTCCAAGCAACCTGTTAAGAGCCATCGCTATATGCAAAAGCGGAACGAACGTGTGACCATCGTGACCACTGTCGCGGGAATTAAAAATTTATAATATTAACACAAATAATGTATATAATAATAGGGTGAAGATAGCACACGAAAATAATGCCTGCCTAGAATTAATAATACCTGCCACGGCGGGACGCTTCATTTAGGAGGCAAACGGACAGTCACATGAACATGCAAGAAAGCCGTAAGAAATTCACTGGATCCAAAACTTGAGGGGTATGAAAATGAGGCAGTGGTTATCCAGTAAGTTACTACATTCCCCTCCCAAACCACTCTCTACCTCCTATTAGATGCGAAGATTTTTAAAAGAACTGGGAAAGGTACTGTCAATAGGTCTATATTGTAAGAAAGACAAGTTCTATGACAATAGACTTGCGCCCTGATTATGGTTTCAAAAATGAAAGCTACAAATACAGTAAAGATTTCAAAATGCATTAAAGTTTTCTAAAATGTTGCAAGTCAAGTTCAGAAAGGTAACTTTAAGAAAACACACAGTAAATCTTACTCTTGTTACATCTACACGGTGTACCGAGATACGTACTGGGCATCGGCGTAAGAATTGTATATTATCTTAAATTTTTCTGCAATAGAGCAGACCGACACGAGAAGAAGGTACAGACGTCTCTGTGTTGCTTACATAAATTTAAAATACATTATAAAATTTTATCCGGAACAATATAATAATCATCAGAGTTACATTAAAAATATTTTAAACACTGCTCACTATTTAATGGATTCTGCATTTATATCTACATGTTCGAAGGTGATCGCTTCTGTTTTACACTTAAAGTATCGTGTTGGTGCAATTTACATTTCAGTATATGGACAAAGAACTCCTTTATGACAAAAAATATCAGTACAAATAATGAACTCTGAAGCACATACATATGAAATATCGGCCTATCCAACGTAATAGACAATACAAGACACAATAAATTTTTAAGAACCCAATGACTGCCACGAATTTCAATGAATCACAATGAGCAAACTGGGCCAAGTGTTAATGTTTCTGAATTAAACTTGGGCAGTAACTTGTTTCGGCAGGGAAACGTCTGCCCTGAGACAGATTTTACGTGGTTTTTCACAGTTCTCCCAGATAAAGATCAGATGTTTTAAATGAGGCCATTGTTTTTCCCGTCCACAAACGTTTCAATTTATTACTCAAACTTAACAATATTTCGATGTTAAGAAACCTGATTAACTAACAGCACCGTTAAGTAAAACACAGATAAATATATAAATACTCGTATAGTGATTCGCGGGCGTGAATAGCAAAACTCTCAAGTATCCTTACAGAATGGCGCACCACTTGGCCACCATTTCAGCAAATATCTTTATGTCTCTTGCGAGCGTCTGGAGCGCTGAAACTTACGGTAATATCTGTAAGACCATGCGTGAAAATTAACTCGTAAAAAACCGAAGGAGGAATCTCCTACATCTGGTTTAGGAAAGTACAAAAAGGGGATACGAATCACTGCAGTATTCACACTCCAGTCGTTTTCGTTTCTCGAGGCTGTAATATCCAGTCATTGCTTCACTGGTCAATACCCTTTGTAAGTAGCCTACGCTGCGGAAGGAAAACGAGAACTGAAGTCAGCGACATTTTGCTCCACAAGTGGACTAGGCATTCCGGAAAGATATTTTATTGGAACTAGAATTCCCTCTACTTCCTTTCATTCTTTTTCAGATGACACTGAACATGCGACATGGATTTCTTTTAAGTTCTGGCTCAGAGTCTTGCTGATTCAAGTAGTAACAGGAAAAAGAACTGAAGGAAACGTTCTCTCACGAAGTCTGTCTTTGTGTAATTGCGAGACAGAATTAATCCACAGCCCCAACTTGCCTGTAAGCTGTATGTCTCTCTCTCTCTCTGTCTACAATTCTCGTCTAGTATAGGGTTGACAGAACTTTGCAATAAATTTGTGCATGTCACAAAATGTCATAGTTTTACTAATTACGACAAAAATGCTTGATATTTTATGGAATGACGTAAGGTAAACTTTAAGAACTCCAGTGTAAAGCGTCTCTAAAGACTCTTTTCACTATTATCTTGCTAAAGACTGTTCCAAAAACCCTAATTTTATTAAATTGATGAATATTACCTTACTTGCAGCACTGATTTCGTACATAAGAAATAACTTTTTCTAGAAATTCTTAAACCTCCAATCTCACTTCAGACACAACCAAAAGTAATGAAATTCTCTGTAGTAACAAAGGTAATTTCGTTGCTTCCAAAATCAATAAATGCAAAAAATCAACATCAAGTAACCAATTTAAGCAAGAGCGAATAAACATGGTAGCCTAACTACGACACTCAGTTTCATTTCAGTAAAAGATTTTTTCTTCCATTACACTCTTATTGCTAAGTGAAGGATGCAACTCTAAGAACTACAAAACTGGATGGCCTTCAGTGATATAATATTCTTGTAAACACATTGAAACTTGGTAAAGTGGTTACTAATTTGAAGGGTGCGACACGCAGACAGAAAACGTGGCACTGTCACAAGCCTGCTATTTTCTTTAAGACGATAAAGTAGACCGGCAGCCGATCCCGGTGGCCGCGCGGTCTAAGGCGTGAGTCTGCGGCCGATCGCTTGATGGCACTGTGGGTTCGAATCCCGCCGAATGCATGGATTTCTGTCTCGTGCGAAGTTTGTGTTTTGTCAAGTAGAGGTCTCTGCGACGGGCCGGTCACTCGTCCAGATGTATCCTACCGAGTGTGGTGGGTCTGAGTGTGACCTCTAAACCTCAACATTGAGGAGACGTAGGCCAACTAGAGCTGCTGAGCCATGACCAAAAAAATAAAAGAGAAGTAGACCAGCAAGTCAAAAATTTTGAACGAGTGTAAGATGTTCACTCCCTTCTGTGACAGCCCAGTACAATTACATATTAATTATACACATTTATAAACATGTATACGTACGAACACAGGCGTAATTGTTGTTAACAGACAACCGGTGATTATTTCTTGAACTGTCATAAAAATCACCAGTTATGCAGTGTTTCTTTCTACTACAGTTGTTGATTACTAGGGTTGGATATGATAACATGACTGACTTGGAGTAACGAAGGAAGGCTGCAGGCTCGAGCGATGTATATCAGCACAGTCACGCAACAGACGCTGTGGACATTTTACCCTCGCAGACCGCCTTCCACTTCCCCACCCCCTCTCCTGGCCACAGGCTGACGACTTATCATCTGTATGAGACGGCTGTCAGCAGTAATTCTGTCGCAGACAAGTACAAAGGAAGCAATGATCGTCCAAGAACAGGTAGATCGTTCGCCAACGCTGTTTTAACAGTGGACTTATTTTAGGAAACAGCCAGTAATCCGCTAGGAAATTCAGATTGCAAGGTGGCCTTGTGTCATGAATCCGGATCGGAGACCCAGTCATGTGACTGTACGATGCCTTGTATAAGCGTTAACGCAAAAGTGACAAAGGCACACATGTTGAAGCTTGCAACATGTTTTTGAAAATTAAAAAAGAGTGAAACCTAACTTTATATAAACTGGTGGCGATCAGAGATGATGCAAAATTCCACATTACAGTTCGCTTTAAACACACCTGCATTTTCTCGGTACTCAGAATCCAGATAACTTTAGCGATCGCAAAAAGGGACATTTCCAAATTTAATATCAGTTTACTGTGAATGCTGCAGGTTTATACACTATTTTGTGACAACACAAACAATGGTCACTGATTCTTAAAAAGGCTAGACATAAACACAAAAGAAGCCTGCCATTCACAACAATATCTCCTGTTGAATTGTTAGAGGAGGGCCTCTGAAAGACATCGCTTTCGCCAGATTGTATGCCATTTGGTTTCTGGCTCTGCGGTTAGGTTAAAGCAACGTGCCTGTAGCAGCAAACTTAAGGAAGTGCAAGAAATCAAGAGCAAGATTAAAGACTTCATCGCATCAACACTATCATGAATGTGTCCCAAGGTTCTACTGGAAAACTGGAAACGTTTCCAGATACTTGCCGAAAGTAACGGAAAACTGAGGGCTGAAGAATCACATGTTCTTTCAGTAATATAATATAAAATTAAGCAATAATAATCTTGGAGCGTTCAGCATATTTTTAATTATAACAAAGACCTTAATATTATTAAAAAATACGTTAAACCAAAAGTGTGCTTCTTGTGTGTGTACAAACTTTGTTCTGAACAACTTGCGCTCAGACGAACGTCTAGCAATTTAAACCCGGAAATCCAGATTTAATGACGTAAAGTGTTCTATGTTTCTGCATGAGTTTTATTAAAATCGTAATGGGTGTGCAGTGAACAAAGTTTCTATCAAATGTCATACATTTTGCCCAGATATTCTGAAGTTATACGTGGACAGCAGGAAAGACAGACAGACAAAAATGTGAGGAATTATAAAATAGAAACTGAAAAATCCACCTTTTCTAAACTAATATTTTAATTTATGATGTCATTCTACATATTTCGAACCCGAGGGTCAAGCTCAGGAAGACGATTGTACATACAGGTATGGTATAGGATGTTTCAAAATGCATCAGTTTAAGCATGTAAAAACACACTATATCTTACCTGTATGTGCAACCGTCTTCCTGAAGATGAACCCTCAGTTTCGAAACATGTAGAAGATATCCAAATTTAAAATATTGGTTTACAAAGTGTGCATTTTGTTAGTTTATGTTGTGTAATTATATTACAATGCACGGTGCAAAAAAACATAAAGTGAAAAATTAGTAGGTACATTCTTGCGAACTTTCCTGTGAAATCGTAAGGAAAAACCTTTGTTTGCTTGAATATGTGGACTCGAGAAATTACTCTTGAATAGGATGTGTGTGTGTGTGTGTGTGTTTGTGTGTGTGTGTG
>Ga0123354_10005557_pt1 | contig 18380 bp, 10 predicted proteins | sample TergutLab28metaG_2_FD_97872 | JGI IMG/M metagenome (GOLD analysis project Ga0123354, IMG submission 97872) | Labiotermes labralis P4 segment gut microbial communities from Petit-Saut dam, French Guiana - Lab288 P4 | ecosystem: Host-associated > Arthropoda: Insects > Digestive system > Gut ...
AAAACGGTCATAACTCCGTAAACGTCCAAAATCGGACACATGTTTATATGAACTTTTTTGATCACAAAGGCCTAGGAAATCACCTCCTGCAGTTATGCCCTAAAGTCGTGAAACACCCTGTATATATACACACACATACATACATACACACACACACACACACACACACACACACACACTTTATTTCATCTCCAACACAATTCTTCTACCCATGAATTCACATCCAATTTTTATAAGAACAGCAACAAATTCGCCCTAGTTATCAAATGTAATTAGATTGGTGCGAAACTCCTGTTTAAGCGACGAACAGATGTGTATTTCAAATGGTCTCTTTTTTTCTCACCCTGGTGTTGAAGGCAGGATCTTCATCCGAAACGTTGGTAGCAGTGTACTTCTGGCATGTAAAAATACCTTGATGTCGAGGGAATGGTGAACGACCTAGCCCGGTACTCAGAATCTGTTTAGTGTTCAATGCATTTGGTAGAATTACGTCTAATACTGCCAGACCCCACTGTATCACCATTGTTCGTTCAACGCAGTTTGTGGTGGTATACGCAGGGTGGCGGCAAATCGTAATACTCCATATAGGAAATTTCAGTTCACATACGTTTATGGGTTCTTTTCGCTGGTCGCCGTATCGGGGGTGACTGTTTTTTCGTTTTAGTTAACCGTCGTTCTTCTGTTTTACTCGTTTTAGCGTAATATAGGCGCTATCATTTTTTCGGATTAAATGGCATCGAACCGTAGGATGATCAGTGAAACGTTAACGGAAAGTGATTTGGAAGGGACGGATTTTAGCCTAGTTTTTTTTTTTAATCTTATCCTAACACGTCGAGCACAGGCGTCCAGTCCGTTTTGGCGAAGGGACACAAGCGTTACTGTGGGCTGGTTCGTGGGCCTCATATTGCAATATGCGGTTTGGTCATACATGGCCTACAGCGACTGAGGTTAGCCATGGATACCCTCATTAAAGGTACTGTGTTTTCTGGGCGGGATTCGAACCTGACCCCCCATCCCATCTCGAATACAAGTCAGAAAAGTTACGGCTCGGGACATCTTGTACAAACGTCTTGTGTTGCTTATTGTATTCATTGTATTCGAAAATAAATTGCTGTCGGGTTTGTTCAATTCAGACGGCATTGATTTCTGAAACGGTAACGCAAACTTTTTGTTCTGTTCATAACTACATCCCACAATCACTGAACCAGTGCTGCTTATGTCCACCCGTTTTCCGAATTTCTAAATTTGTGGCAGCCATTTTGTGTGACGCGTTGGGCTTGGGATCGGCCCATTGCAAGGCGTTTGCGTACAAAAGACAATCCAAAACATCAAGACAGACCATTTACGTATAACGTACCATTGAGGCGCGTTAGTGTATTGTAGTGTAGTGCAGTGGAAAAGCAATAAGTACTTCATATTCTGCGTTTCTGTAGCCGTAGGTATCCAGCATGCTCATGCGCATGCGCTTTTTTGTCATGTGTGGCCTGTCCAGCTGTACAGTATTTTTTCACATCTCATAAACGGCACGATTTTCGGAAAAAGAAGAATTGAGCGAGATATGATAATAAATGTGTATTGGTCTTCATGTAAAGTATCCTTTATTATTATCAGATTTTAATGAAACTTGAATGTTCTCGACGGATTTTTTTTAAAAAATACTCAAATATCAAATTTCATGAAAATCCGTCCAGTGGGAGGCGTGTTGTTCCATGCTTACGGACAGACACGACGAAGCTAGTCGCTTTTCGCAATTTTGCGAACGAGCCAAAAACGCGGATTTGGGTCTATACCGAGTGGAACTGGAACCTGCAATCCTGTGCGTGCGCGGTAGCGGCCATTACACGCAACTGTGATCGCGCGTGCACTGTGATCACACAATTCACAGATACGATCAGCAGCACAGCTGGAGGCATGAGATCAATTACTGGTATGGGTGACAATCCTTTAAAGGAGGCCGGGGATGAATTAAGGCCGTTTCAAACGTGATGTTGAATGCTCTTTAGAACACACCGGATCCAGTATATCTGCTGTCTTAGGCGCAGACTGTTCACTGTAATTGAGAAGTTCGCATACAGTTTTATCGTGGTGGCCTGCTCGTCCTGGGTGGATGGCGCAGTAAGATAATTAGTTTAAAAAGTACAGGCTGATACTGATATACATAGTGTCACGTAGTGATAACGTATCACGTAAGGAATATTGCTTGGGTGGTCCCTGCGTCTGTGGAAGGAATTTCGAAACGGCTCCGCTTCTAACTGGTACAGTTCACGCTGTTGTTGTTACGTAACACCAGTTGAAAGTGTTTTGCGATTATTGTGTTTCCACGTCGGCACTCGCAGCATATGTATTCAAACGTTATGCCACGCCATGTTTCTGCCAACAGCCATAAGACTCGTTCCTTCAGCGAAATCTCCCACACATATTCCCCATTTACCTAGCGTCTGGCGTTTCAGAGTCCTGAATGAGGTACTCTTCAGCGTCGGGTCGTCGGTCGCGTAGTTGGTTTACTGACTGGCCGTCGGACTCTACGGCCAGAGACTCACCTGCTGATTTTAGCGGCGGTGGAATAGCTTCCTTTACCACTGTCACGCCAGACCGACTTTGGTACTGTACCTTTCCAGTCTGCACGTCGAAAGTGCGGGCGGAGGTAAAGCGTTTTGGCCGTGCAGCTAGCCTATACGCCATGTGTCGTGGTACCTAGTTAAGTACAGATAACAATTACCGTACTGTAGTTACTAACGACGCTGTCACGGACTCCACCTTCGAATGCTGCGGTGCCTGGTGAATTATGAGTTTGAAAGGGTCCGCTTATAGGTACTGTTCCGGCGTTTGCCTGGATTGACTAAGAAAGAGTGTGATAATGTCAGTCGGGGTAGTCATTGTTCAGGCCGACGTTCGAATCAAGGATATGTTGTTGAGGAACGGCGATGCCTTCGAATAACAATCGGTTTCTGAAGAAATGATCAAAACGCCAGATAGCCATATGCGTATTTTACAATTTCTCGATTTAAAAACATTTATTTCAAGCTTTTTCGCCGTCTTGTCAAGCTGTCGAATATTACGTCCCACCGTGTAGGCAGACACCCGTTCCATCGACTTCGACGGCGAAATACTGTATTTCATGCCTCCGAAAGCCCTGCAGTAGCTGTCAGTAGAGTGACCACGCTGCGGGACGGACGGCCGAGTGATTGTATTTCCACAGGGGGAACTGTTTTCCATTGTCCAGACCGGCTGTCGGGCCCTTCAGGTCTCCTGTTCGGTGGGTACCGGGATTGTTGCCTCGGAGGTGAAGTGTTCAGGGCGTGAAGATGACCACTTGTCTCCAACCTAGTTCTGTCCCCGTATGTCTCCAAGGCGTTTGTAATGCGTACGTAACACGCGCGCGCGCGCGCGCACACACACACACACACACACACGCGTACACGTACATAAACACGCACTCACGCGCGCACTCAAACGAATATGTATATTCATAAAAAATTGCAGTTGTACTTAGTTGTAAACTAATGTAAGCACAACTCTGATATGTTTTCTTCGTTGTGAATGTATTTTCCCGATTTGTATCTACAGCATAGTTACAGTTTGGGGGTTCAGCTTTGGCGTCCTAGAAGCTGGGAAGATGGAACGGCATAGCCCAGTTTTTCGTATATTTGTGGGAAATTGTCGTGTGGATGGTAGCAGTACGTTTCGTGCATCAGTAGCCTAGCTCGCGCATGCGCCAGACAACCGGTAATGTGGGGTCTGGCAACTTTACGGCTACTGAAGTCACGTGTTGGCAGCATCCGGTGCCGTAAGTAAACACTATGAAATGCGTAACAATATATACAGAGACGTTCGTTGGATTCTATTTTGAGATTGAACGGAATGTGATTTTGTGCATGGCTGGGAGGTTGCTCCGTTTATTGCGGGCATTCACAGCCAACGACAAGGCGTCTCAGTATCCGCTGCGGCGCTGGTTCCCAAGTAGCTGTCCGCGGAACCAGCCTCCCCCAGATGGCCCCGAAAATTCCCATAACTTTGCAGCAAATGAAAATTCCATTTATGAATAAACTAAGAAGAGATTGGAGTCAGGGAATACCTGCTATTGTTCGGTGCAGAATTTTTTGTCTTTCCAGTTGCTGTCCAAAAGTATGAAGGTCAAGATGAACTGTAGGTTTGCCTGATATTTTGTACGGGTGTGAAGCTTGGCCTCTCACATTAAAGGAAGAACATAGGCCGAGTGTGTTTGAGTGAGAGGTACTGAGGAAGTATATGGGCCTAAGAAGGACGAGGTAACAGGGTAGTGGAGAAGACTACTTACATGGCGAGGAGCTTAATGATCTTTACTCTTCACCAAATATTATTCAGGTGATCAAATCAAGAAGAATGATGTGAGCGGGGCAAGTGGCATGTAGAGGTGAGTACAGGGTTTTGGTTGCGGGACCTGGGGGAAGGAGACCACTTGCAATACCTGGGCGTAGATGGGAGAATAATATTAAATGGATCTTCAAGCGGTGAGATGGGGAGGCATGTACTGGGTTGCTGTGGCCCAGGATAGGGACAAGTGGCGGGTGCTCGTGAACACGGTAATGGACTTCTGGGTTCCATAAAATGCGGGGAATTTCTTGACTAGCCGAGAACCGGTTAGCTTAGGAAGGACTCTGCTGCATATATTTAGCCATTTAGTTAGTCAGCCACGCAGTTTCTCCGTTAACGGCAACTAGAACTACGTTATTAGCCTAATAGTGTACCCAAAATTTTCTTCCTTTGAGGAACCCATAAATTAATTTTTTATATTCCTTGGAACCTGTACGTGTTAAAATGTTTACGGGCTACAAAAAGTAGTTGAGGGGAAGCGCTGTTCAGTTTGTGTTGAAATATTGTGCAGACAGTGTATTTGTGAAGAGCTTCTGTATATAAGAAAACAAAGAGGCGGTTGTTACCGCACGGAGAATACTCTAGTATTGCCAGTTACCGGAAAAATATCCCGAGATATTTCGCAGGATATTTCTAATGTTTCGCATTCAAACTTTTTATGCATTAATGACACGATTTCTCGCGGAACACTGGTTGTGTAACACTGCGCTGATATGTTGGGGTTTGAAATTTGTTTTAGGATAATCAGTAGAGTGACATCAGATTTGGCGACGACCGTTTCCTTCCACGTCCTTCCCATTTCATTATTCGCCATCCATCCGTATACAAGTACTGTAGTACTGTATAGGCTGTGCTAGCGAGTGTGGTCGTTATGGTTTACATGAGCAATCTTTTAAGCGATAACTGCTATAAATTTCCTTACAGTGGCAGACCAAGATCACTTTCGGTGGCAAGTTACAAGAAATATAAATGATCTGTATTTACGACATTCCAAATTTAAGGGTAAAAATTCCCTAAGAGAAAAAATGTAATAGAATAAATTATATGAAAACCGATGTATTATAATGCAACAGTTATAATAGCTGATAAGGGAAATTATATTTTTATAACCCACTACGAGAAGAAAATTAACGAAGATATCACTTCACCCAATTAAAAAAAAACTGAATACTGGCCCTGCTTATAATTTAAAAAAAAACTGTTAGCAACGGGCTTAACACGAGTAAGTCTCTAATAAGTAATGAAAATAAAAGTTGACTTAAACACCCCTTCCCCCAATATGAGAGGTCTTATAAAGATCCGCAAAGATGGAAATCACATTAGAACTAATCGTAAATTGGAGGAACGCCCCATCATACAAATTAACAAAATTTTATACACAATTACTAAACCAAATCATAGATCTACCCAGTGCGTTCAACATAAAAAAAATCCGGCCCAATTAATTGATTTAAAAGGAGTGAAAATAGACTTTCCTCGCTTGACAACACAAATATGTATTCTAGTATAGAACTTAAATTAATATGAGAAAGCATCCTAAAAACAAAATTTATCGAGGGACAACAACGAGGAGATTTAATGGTAATATATGATATTGTAAACACCCAGAGCTATTGCTCATACAATAATACATCCTTTAAACAGACAGACTAGACATGGGATCTCCTTCGTCTGCCATATTATCGGAAATATTCCTGCAATATATAGAATATAATTGTACAGATAGCAGGAAAATACTAAATATTCGGTTAGTTCGGATATATTGACGTTATTTTGATAATTTATGATCATAACATTTCAGATGTTAATGTAGTCGTACAGAACTTTAACCGAATGAGACCACCATTGCAATTTACTTTGTAACTTGAAAATAATAAAACCCTTATTTATATAGACCTTACTACTTCAAGAAATGATAAGGAGCTGGAGTTTGGTATCTATCGTATATTAACCTGTACCGACGCTATAATTCCTTTTAATTCATGTCATCCTTTGGATCATATATTTGCCGCGTTAAGATTTTTAAGCAATAGATTGAAAACATATCAGTTGAAGAATGAAGCTAATAAAAAATACCTTCAAAACAGTTTGTATAATTCTTTTCCAATCCATTTGGTCAATACGTTTTTAGAATAGCGTAAGTATAGTATCAATATAAAAGAAGACGATAAACATTTAAAACAAAAATAAAAATAAAAATGGTTTACCTTCCCGTTTTTTGGAAAAGAAACGTGTTTTATTACTAAAAGTTTAAAAAAAAAAAAACCAACCCCGCGTGTTGCATATAAAACTAAATGCTCTGTAATTCAACTTCTTACTCGACGGGAACTGCGCCCTTCTGGGCTCGTACGCAGCGAGGAGTGATATTTCCTTACCGACTTTCGGGACTACCTATTTGTCCTATCCTTCTATGGTCAAGAATCCAAGAAGACTCTAAAGATTCTAAAGTCTTCAGCGGGGGACGAAAATAAATTCCATGGTGGTGGTACTTGCCACCTAACTTGTAGAGATTGCCCTAAGAAATGTATGGGACAAACGGCTGAAACTTTGAAATACGCTATAAAAAACATTTGCATCCATTTAGGAGTAACAATACACATTCAAAATTTGCCCAGCATCTTCTAGAGAATGACCACGCTTTCGGCAAAATGGATGACATAATGGAAATAATGTACTTTATTGAAAAGATCGTATGGGTACCATAGAAAGGTTGTTTATGTATAAAGAAACTAAAGTAGGAGATCAGTTAAATGACAGAAATACAGTCATTTTGGTAGCCCACCTCGCCAGCATTCTTTCCGTAATTACTGAGCCGCACTGCAAGAGGCAAACACGACAGTGCACAACCGCTCAATCATCTTATGCTGTGCATGCTGATAAAACATTACCTCCGCAGCACAGCCTCGTAGGGTGTGGTATAATCTCCGTAAATGAAGTAAGTACATTATTCTCAACCTTTTGCTCTTTAAATAATGTGGAATTCCCGGTTAATAAAAGTATAACTTTTATAGTTCATAGACTTCAACATATTGCTGGTGCGTAGGAAACTACATAAATATGTGGTGTGTCCCCACATCATAACATATTGAGCTTCCCAAGAAAGACGCTTATACGTCTGCATTTGATTTACCGCGCCATTTTGCTGGGCTGGAGACGGAGGAAAGACATGTGCAGAAAAACTAGAGTAGCGGTTGACGTGAGTAAGATGACTGGCAATTGAAATAAGGCTACAGAACGGTAAGGAAATGCGTGGTACATTTAGGGGCTACAAAGGATAATATTTACTTGTCTGTAACTCCGATAGTGGGAGCGTCATCATTCGCTTTGGGCAGGCCTGCTCAACACGTACCTCATGTTGCCCACAGCACAGTGTTGGTTACACGCGGAGACATTTGAAATGAGGAAATTCCTTTTAGTCCTTTCCCTGGCAAAGCCGAGATAGCACGCCAAAGCATTGTTGAGAATTTATGAGCTGTTTATCTATGGAGACATACTAGCTCATTTTTGTAAAGGTGTGCCTAAGTTTTGAATTACATTTTAAATAAATATTTCCTATTATTATCAGCTTAACTTCATTGCACATATTGTATAGCATATGCACAGTAGAATTTTACATGTAATTGTACGCGTACGTATATTTAGTGTTTCTTGGGAGGACCGAAATTTCATGTTGCCCCGCATGAAGACCAAATTTCCACGAATTTGCCCGCAACACATGAAAGGCTAAGCGGGCTTGGCCTAAATGGACCGAGAAAGTCACGACAAAGCTGCGAGATGTGAGGCTTTTGCCGCTGTGTAGTTCAGGCGTTTGCTGTTCTTGGATGTACCGCAGCGTAGGATGGTAGTTGGTTATCGACGTTTTGGACACCTCTCGGTCACATCTTCAAGAGTTAGTCCTTAAAGATGCTTCCTATAGTTTGCCTTGAAAGGCCGGTAACTAATTGTCGACCCTGGAGGGCGGGATCTGTAAGTAGTTCCGAAACATCGGGCACCAGATGTCAACCCTTGTGAATGGGATCAATATGTTATCTTGAAACGTAGTTTACCACTTGTCAGCCCTAGACGATGGGACCGATAGATTGTTCCGGTACATCGGTCAGCGTATAGGTTCGACAGATAGGTAACCAAGTGACAAGCTTTGAGTATGGGACCGATGGTTTGTGCTGAAACGTCGGTAACCTGCTTCCAGCCAACGCTGCGTAAGTCCCAGAAGAGCGACGGCATCCACGACAGACCTGTAAGAATGGCCTGTGACCCTGCAGAAATGCGGACCTGTCATCTCCGGGATAACAGCCCTACGGTTGTGTTTGATTTTCCGTTATGACACGCGATTCCCCATCGTTTTGCTCCTGTACTTAATTAATCATCACTGCGGGAGCGGGATTTTAACACAGTGCATTCTTAACCGATGCATTGCGTGGGGGCAAGTGATCAGCTTCATTCCCCGACCGCTTTTATCCCGAGTAAACATCACGGCGATACGTTCGATAAGAGGCTGTATTGGTTCCCGAGCCGGTCTGTACGCTGTAGCGAATAAATGAACTCTGGACCTTGCCGGGAATTGAATCCCCATCTTCCCAGTTGTTCACATGTAGGCGAGTCTATTGGCCTAATAACGTAACTCGACGCCCCTGACACATTGAACGACTGCGAGTTTTTAGGCATTCGTAGCGGTGTGGTTGGTCCACTTTGTTCTGTAATGTGACACGGAGTCACTGGATAATTGATTCCTGACGTTTCGAAACGATGTAGTGCTTTCATGTTAAAGTATCGAAATGTTAAAGACCCACGAAGGTAGGCTACTACGTCCCGAAACGGCAGGTACCAAATATCCATTGACACAGAGTCACTTCTCAAAAGAATGTATACCTCAAAGTGAATGCAGTTTAAAATTTAAGTTTAGAGGTTCTGCACCAAATTTTTCTGCCCCAAAATTTGTTTTACCTTCATTCGGAAGTTGCTGGTACCAAATACCAATTTGTGTGTCCATAGTTGTGCTCGATGGCTGGCGTTCAAGGTACTGAGCCCACAAACATCGGGCATATTGACTAAGGGTTCCTCAGAATTTCTCAACGAAATATCAGAGTATCTGTCTTCATGCCAGGTGCCGGTGGTCAGGGTCTGTGGTGAGTTAACTTTCAGAATAACGTTCATGATTACCGCTGCAAACAGTCAGGGTGCATGAATATAATTTGGGGGGGGGGGGATATTCAAGGATATGAGGTTGGAATAAAAAGATTAGCTGTTTTGTTTTGAAAGTGGGGCTGAGGAGGATTTGTGTTCGTGTGCTGTGGTAATCAGGCTGTTTTTGCAATTCAGAATACTAATTCTTACCCCGTTTTCTGGGAAACATAACTTTTACGTACTTAATACTGGTGGCAACTGTGTTCGGACTACGCCATGTGAAGGATAAAGGTGTAGTGTTTACTGCTGTCACTGCGTGTGAGGAATAGGAGGGTGATACGAGGGCGGTGAAGGAGGGGAGGATGACAGTACGAAAGACTGGGTTCTCCGCTGAATTTTAACAGGTCATAGACAAGGCATGTTCAGTAAGTACGGTTCTCAAGCCTGTAACTTTTGTGTTAACGAGGCTTTTTTTTTTTGGGTAGGAGGCAGCACTTCAAGTAGGAGTAAAATGCGGCAGATGATGCTAGAATCGGTCAATCAGATGCTATTAACGGGTAAAGTCAATGTGCAATGGCAGCGGTATTGGAAACTAGTCCAGCTGTGAAGAGCAAAGTGCAGTTCAGTATTAATGAACGAAACATGTTTCCCACATCGAAATCAAAGCCAATTAATGGAGGCGTCTTGTGGTGGCGTAATGAGAGTTCAGCATGTCAGAAAATGGTGCATAGAGTTCGAAAATGGTAGAACGGGAATTCGTGATACTAATCGCACCAGTCAGCCAGGCCCATCGAGGACGGCTGTGAACGCAGCACGAGTCACACTGATTTTGGGCCTCTGTCTGGCATCCCTTGGGAGGTCGCCGTTTACGCAGTAATGAGGAAGTGGAAATGGCCATTCGCATGTGGTTGTGAATACACGAGCTTGATTTCTGCGGCGACAGTAACTTACCTTTTAAAAATAACGATACTTAGATATAATAAATGAGGTGCATTTACCGTTGTAATTACTTTCCATTTGATTTTTTACATACAGGAAACGTCGCTTATTGAACGTGCAGGCCTACTAGTACGGAAGTAATAACGTACCCTATCAATTAGCAACGTTGATAACGGATTGACCAGATCGTCAGCTTAATCCCAGTTGCAAGACCAGCCCTTAAAAGTGCGGGGGTTTCAAATTATGATGCTGCACATGGCAGCGAGACAGCTTGGCTCAGCGCTTACCCAGGGATTGCGCGGCGTAATGTAGTGACAGCCGTTGATCATTGCTGATTTTCTGTGTTCCATGAGGTTTCTCATCACCTGATCATACATCGATTCGTGATGGTCGTTCATTATTTTTAACACGTATAGACCACTTGTATTGACATTATCAGCCTGACATATCAGGATCGTTATTTTATTTTCTATGCAGACTGGCAATTAGCAAACAACTTCAATACACCGTCGCCGTATTGATGCTTGGTGACAGACAGAAATGAAGACCTATGTATATACAGTACACGTGTAAATACATATGATGTGTTTTAACAGGGTGTGTCTAAAACGCATGAACAAACGTCAGGGGTGAATTCCCCACGTCAAAACAACGAAGACGTTTATATTAATTTAGGTCCACAGTTTTCGAGGTACAGCCCCTCGTTCATCTGACCTCATTACTTAAGATTCTTACCTGTGGAGATACTGTACAACGCATTTTTTTTTTTATGCATGTCAGACCGTTCGCAACCGCCTTGGGACCTTTGAAAGGGTGCAATAGACCATGATTAGACGTGCCCATGCGTGCACTGATTCAGGTGGAGGATATTTTGTGCCCTTGTTGTGAATTGGCCTGATAAACTGTAAGAATTCCAGCAGTTATTGAACTGGTAACGTGTAAAGTAAACGTATTTTACATAGTTACAGTATTTACTGTTGAATGTAATCTTTCAATTAAACTCAAGAACCACAAATTTCCGGAGACGTTTATAGGAATTTTTTAATATGAAACGCTTTTGAAGTTTGTGCAGGCATTTTCGGTACATCCTGTATATTTTGTTCAATCGTGCTGTTGGCAGCTCATTGTATATCGTGGAGTTATAACTACGATAAGTGACTATGCCTAGTGAATTGGCAATACTTCGGAATGGCACGGATTTCTTATAATTCGATGTATTATCGAACGGAAAACCCACGATATATCGGGACTATAGTCGTTCTGGGAATCAGTATGTGAACTTGGAAACTCCCGAATGTGAAGCAATGCCAACCATTTGACTGTGACGTTTGATGATTAGACCAGTCAACATTTGTTGCCATGTTCGTATTTCACCGCTCCAAAATTTGTGATTTCGTAAAATGAGGACCGTGAATGTCGACAGGACGTATATAGGTCCACCCGTTTTTTCCTCAGTCATTTAGGGGCAAAGCTGTCAAAGGTAGCTGCGTAATGTCTGTCCGTCCGTCCAATTGGAACAGCTCTGCTCCCAAGAGACGGATTCTCGTGGAACTTGTATTGGGGTCTTCTACCCGAATATATCGATAGAATTAAGTTGGTTAAAGTAGGACAAAAGTAGCAGGCACTTTACATGGAGTCCCATGTAATGTAATGTCTCACGGAGATATTCTTGAGTCGAGGCAACATGAAGAGAAAAGGCAAAGGCAAAACAAAAATTTTGTGTCCAATATGTTTTACCCAGGAAGTCATGCTGTTTACAGGATACTTTTAAAAATGCAGCAAATCCAGATTGGCCATGGGTTACCGAACCTACTTAGGCGCAAAGAATATTCGAGTTGCATGTAGGGTAAATAAGGCATAAATATATCTTTCAGTCATAATACTTAATACCTGTTGCTTTCGTCCGTTACGGATGGAGGAACGGACTCCAATAGGGCGGATAGCTGCCCATATATCGAATAAGCAGTCGCAAACAACCAAGAAGGGGTGGTTTTCCAGCGTGGGGTTTGGACAAGGTGTTGCAGCTCCTCCATGTAAAACCCTGACCTTTTTCGAACCGTGTCACAAAGCCTTCGTTTTGGACTGATGCATTGGTACGACATTTAATCTATAAGCTTCCAAGAAGGACGCTGCTCGGTGTAGTTGTTTAGTTGGTTGGTTACTGTCATCCGGGTGAAACGTAGGGGTAAAATGCATGTTGCATGACGAATAATTAGCAACAAAGAAACATAATCATAATATGTAATACTGCTTTATTTATTTATTTATTTTTCCATGGGGCAACAGCCTGTAGTGGCCCAGGGCCTCCTCACTGTCGAGGCTTCACTGTCACACCCATTTGGTAGGACCCCTCTGGACGAGTGATCGCCCTGTCGCAGAGACCTCTACCTGGTAATACACAACTCTCACTAGAGAATGACGTCCATGCCCGCGCCGGGATTCGAACCCACAATCCTAGCAAGCAAGCGGCAGATCCACGTCTTAGACCGCGCGACCACTCAGATCGGCCATTACTGCTTTATACTTGATTATAATTGCATATGTGGTGCCACATACCGTAGTTAGATTTGGTGTGGTGTGACATAATACACCAGTAACGTAGTTCGTGTTACTTCAAGTTCCCATGCGGTTGGTGAGTATTTCCTTCTTGCCATTTACGTGGTGCTTAGTGGTAAATAAAAACTTGAAATCAATGTAAGGGGAATTCGGTAAAAACTTGGCAGTGGTTCATAGGATTCAGACCATTTAAAGACTGCACAATTGTCGAGGCATTGACTTAGAGTATTACAGCGCCAGCCTCTGTTCTGCTGTATACAAGTACATTTTGAGTTATAAAATTAATTTTAAAAAATGGGAGATGCGCTTTCCTACCCGCTACGTCGGGTAAGAGGGCGCGGAAGGTAGGGTAAGAGCCCGCATCAGGAAAGTGACAATAATTTGAATAGCTTCATACCTCCGTTTCCTACACCTGTGACACTGTATTCACTCTTCCACTGGAGGATCTTGATATTCTTGTCCACAAATTGGAGTTAGACATGAGGACAACAGTTTTATCCACCTGGTTTTGGCTTACTACTATCATAATAATAATAATAATAATAATAATAAAGTTTTCTGTCAAACACGCCTAGTTTATTACTTCATTATAATTAGTGGCACCATGTTTCGACCCTGTTGGGTCATCGTCTGGCCTTCACTATGAACCAGTTAACTATAAAGCTGCGTACATTCTTGGTATCCCAAACAACGTTTACAACAGTTCAGTGTCTAATAGCCGAGTTATATAATAAAACTCAGAATGCGTAAAATCTTTTTAGTTGCAGAACAATAAAATATATTAATAAAACATGTTGAATGCATAAGTATCCTAGAAGTGGTGTAAGATAAATCCAACGGAACGGCTGCAGTGTGAAGTATGTCGCCTGAATTACGTAAGTAGCATGGAGCCGGCGTATGGTGTACTCGGCCTGGAGGAAGTATGTCGTCTGTCGTTCAAGCACAAAAGGTTGTACAGGGGGATGAAGTTGGCTTAGATGTATATCACCGTCTCATGTAGAAGAATGGTGCCTCTACGTTTGAGGGGTAATCAGCAATATGATTTAACGTTCATAAAGGATCTTGTATCTTACCGAGGCTGGCTCGGTGATAGTGCGTGCTCTTTCGGGTATGTATTTCCGTGAACCGTATTGGAGAGATGTCGCCTTCTTTGGGTTTGTAATAATACAGTCTTACTACTGTCCGTACACAACTTCAAAACAGAATTCATAACACCTTTTTTTTACAGGGGAATATCACCTCTTTAACAACGTGCAAAACCTGAAGTGCTGAAACAACACACTGTATTGACAAGCAGCCCGCGATCTGTGGACACATTCTTGCCCACGAGCGTCTCCCCCGCAGTCAACTTGGGTAACTTGTTGGGGCCATTGGTGATGTCATGTTCATCGGCGTTGAAAATTCTGTCGGGGGGGGGGGTGTGTGAAATTCGTGGTTTTCATAGTGATCAAAACACGTGGTTACTTGAGCCTCATTTTAGCCTGTGAGTTTTCCAAGGCTACATTTTTCTGGCAGGCTGGTTGACAGATTTCGTATTTAGGAGAACATAATACCCATTCCTTTCCAGGAGTCTTCTTTTCTTTGTTAAATCTGTCGTCAGTACCGTTCCTCCCAGCATATTCAAAGGCTAATTCTTTTAGACCACAAAATCTGGCGTCTGAATCTCTGCAATAATCAGGATATTCCCTTCCTTATGTGAAAATGTAGCCATAAAGTCGAAACTGTCCCTGTCTTCGGGCTCTTTCTCAGGGTTGATTCATGTATGCTAAAGTCTTCAGCGATTGGCATCTTACATTCTGCAGCTTCTAGACGTCGGTTCATTTTATCATGACGTCGGCTGTAAATTTTAATGACGTTTGTTTTCCTCTTATTCTTTGTCCATTGCCTCTAAGAGAGAAACGCCTGTTCAAAATGTAACAACCGCCCTTTAAAAAGTATGAATAAGGTATCTTGGTAGCGTGTGTAAATGTGCTTCGTATAAGAGTGTGCGCATGCTTAGACGACTAACGCACTTCTATAATTTTTTTCCTATAGCCATCTTGTTTGCTTCATTGTGTGTTGGTATAGCCATATAGTGTTTTGATTACTGGGATTTTATAAGACAAATTTACCTTTTGAACGGAATCTTACAGGATAAAATTCTTACTACGTCACACCAAAGAGTTACAGTTTTTCTAATGAAAACTGAAAGTTGCCACTCACGCCGAGCCCAAGCGTCACACCTTTCTGAATCTGTTTTGGTGGCTACAGTAGTTGCTGCCGTCGTGTGTATTTTGCTGCTACCTCTGACTTGTTTCGAGAAATGAGCACTGTGCAGTCTTAGAAGCTGCGAACTCTTGCCCGTCTTTATCTTATTACCGCGATCTTGGCAAGTAAAACCAACTGCTTTCGTCATGCGACTTGCACTTGGTTTGTCCAAAACACTCTCGTCCTCCTGAAACCTCGAATAAATTCGACCAGCAGAATGATGTCCAGACCATAGTCTGTTGGGATGACGACGGTGAAGTTCTTCGTCTGTATGTCGTTGGCTAAGACCAGGGGCACGCAAAAGGACAATTTCCGCATCTTCGTGAACGGTGCACCTCTCATATAACCCGTTATGTGTTGTTGAACTACCTGCAACAAAAAAAGGATAATGTTGACTGTGAGACTGGACTGCGACTGGCTACGGGTTGAACAGTTCGGGGTGAGATTTCCCACACCCGTCCAGAACGGCCCCGAGGCCCACCCAGCCGCCTGTACAGTGGATACCATGTCTTTCTCGGAGGTAAAGCGGTCGGGGCGTGGCATTAACCACCCACCCCTATCTACTGCCCCACCACAGGGGCCTTCGTGGCCAGTTATAGGGAGAATTTTGCGTTGTTTACTATATGAGACTGAACTTATGAGGTAGTCTGTGTAGTGGAACCCCACCATCATTCGGCTCTGGTAGTAACTGCACATGATGTAGGATTTAAGTTTTGTCTGAACGAATTCGAACAGCACTGGAGACTATAGATGCGAGCCATTTACTGCGGGCATTGAACTGAATATCACATTAGTTACATGTAGAGCTGGGAATGCTGCGCTTGTTTTCATTGCCCATAAATAACCCGCCCATAGTACCTGTGAACACCTCTTGTTTCGTGATGCCACAGCGGGACGAGTTGCTCTAACTGCTGAACTGTGAAGGCACATCGCGCATCGAGTTAGGTGCCGTACTTTTGGTAGCTGCGTTTATTTCACGATAGCGGTAGGATGTACGTTGATACAGTTAAACCTGACCAATATGGGACCTGGGCATAACGGAAATCTGTCTTAGCAGGAAACTCTTACATTCCCGAGGATCCGAAATCAAAGTTCCTGTGTGAAACGAAAGCCGCTTGCATCGGGAAAAATCGGTCCCTTGCTATTCCGTTATAGGCAGGTTTCCTTGTATTGCGTTAACAGAGATCTCCCGTTGTCCTGCAGTTGGGAACTTTCATGTAGGGAGTTCAGGGAATGCAGGGTCTGTCTCTCTTTAGAAAAGGCAGCATGCGGTCTGAGGATCGGTAAAATATTCTAATAGGCTTGGTGTGGTACAGTACATTATACTGAAAAGTGACTGTCATAGCGGCGAGGTGTAAAACAGGTTGTCCAGCTTTTCGTCTGTGAAGGCTATGCATTTAAGCTGAAGATTTGATTTTGGTAGTTATTAAGGATTCTTTACTAAGTAAAAGAACACCTTATTTGGGGGCCATGACGGTCTGTTCCCGAGTATCAGCGATCGAAACGTTTGGCGGATTTTCTTGAAGAATCGAGTGCGTGTACAGCATGCTTTACGTAGGAGCGTAATGAATTGTTATCCGTTCCACATTCATTGTTCGATTTGGGTGCGGTGTAATAGAATAATATGCACGTAATTTTATTGGACATTGCGAATTTCGTGAATATTGGCGAGGGGAAGTTCATTTTGAAAGTAACGAACACCTTGGTAAAGTGTGCATACTGCGTCACGCCGTACACCAGTTATAAGCCTTCTGTTCGCATGGAGCCAAGGCAGTGTTAAAATTACATGCTCGAATGCGAGGTGACTGATTGCCGGAAACAGTGAAGCTGTTGAGACTTATTCCTACCCATACTTTTGTCGGTATTGCAGACTCTGCCTTTGCCTGTAAGTAGCAGCGCCCCCTTATTCTGTCAAGATGTGTTTTGAGGCGCGTTCGCAAAATTGCAAAAAGCGAGTAATAGCTTCTTCTTGCCCGTCTGTCCGACCGCATGGAACACGGCTCCCAGTGTACAGATTTCCAGGTAATTTTACATTTAGGTATTTTCGAAAATTTGTCGATAAAATTCAAGCTTCATTAAAATCTGACAGGATTAAAGGTTACTTTACATGAATATGTATGAACGCGTATGATATCTCGCTGAATACGTCGCAGAATGAGTTGGGGTTTAGACAAAAGCTGTAGACAAAATCAAAACACACATTTAATGTTTAATATTTTTTTAATCGTGCCGTTTATGAGATGTGACAAAAAAATGGTAGAGCCACGCACTCGACAGATTAGAACATAATATGACGCATGTGCTTTGCGTGCTGGATAAACAAAGGCTACAGACAGACACTTCACAATATGTAATACTTACTGCTTTTCCACGGCAACGGTGGTTTCGCGAACGCCCCAGTATGTTTCTTTCGTACGTACATCGCGTGTCTTGTTACGTTAATGGCGGTTAAGTGTGACGTCATGGTGCCCCTGTGTAAGATTGGGTTACCCCGAGAGATGGATACTGTCAGATATTCCAGTTGAAATTTCATTCGGTTTCTACAAGTCTTTTATATAACGGCCAGTTTAATGTACGGTTTGCTTTTTTTCAGTGGATGTTGTTTCAGTGCCTGTTTACCGTTGAGTACTATTCGGCAGCTCTTGTTATGTACCTGCGATCGTAGTGCACACAACCGGTTGGCCACGCGTGTATTCAGTTCGTGTGATGAATGTATGTGGTTCTCAGTCTACATAACAAGAAATTAACTGTTGTTAGTCAGAGAACTTTGATATGGAGGAAAGCTAGGTGTGGTCGTGATAAGGAATGCCTGTGTCAGCAGGGCCGCGTGATATGTACGCTGAGAAGCACAAGCTGTAGCCTGTTACATCGGTAAGGATTGAGTGCCGTTAAACCTGTAATGGCGGAGGTTATGTGCCGTTGTTAAATATGGGCCAGCTTCGTCAATAATGTAATTGAAAGAACGTAAACTGAAGGTGTTGGAGAACAGGGTGTTGGGAATATTTGGAGATACGAAGAATGGAGACAATTACATAATGAGCTTCGAAATTCGTATGAAAGCAGGATGGAATTGGGGGGGGGGGGGGGGGGGATCCTTTGAGGGGAGGGGTGAATGTAAATTTTGGTGAAAAAACAAAAAAGGGAAGCACGCAGTGGAAAAA
>Ga0123354_10005558_pt1 | contig 18373 bp, 9 predicted proteins | sample TergutLab28metaG_2_FD_97872 | JGI IMG/M metagenome (GOLD analysis project Ga0123354, IMG submission 97872) | Labiotermes labralis P4 segment gut microbial communities from Petit-Saut dam, French Guiana - Lab288 P4 | ecosystem: Host-associated > Arthropoda: Insects > Digestive system > Gut ...
ATGCAACCCATGAAATAACTCAACAAATAAGTCGCAAGCTCCTGAGGATGGATGTATTAACACCCGAAACATGTTGAGCATTAAATAATGAAATAATAAAGCAAGTGACATCAAGTTGGTCTCCCTTTATTCAATTATCAAGATGATGCACGGTCCAATAAACATAAGATTCACATACATATGCAGATAATGAAGCAGCAGGTGCTGCTACACTGTACTTCCTGTCTACCAGTTGAGATGAAGCGCCTCTTCTCCCTTGTGTGCAAGTTTGGTGTGTGGTTCTGCTTTTCTAGCTGTACTAACTCTCTGCAATACGCATGTTCCTGACACACTAACAAATATGTTGGTAGGCTGAAATATGCAGCATTATCCTTCTCCAGCAGCAGTGGAGAGGGCAACAACTCTGGTGACATGGCTGTGGATTATCGAGCTCCTTGCATCCGTCCTGGTGACCTGTCTCCAGGTCCTGCAGGAGCTGATATTGAAATGAATCTGATCTCTATGACTCCTACAGGTTTGTGATAAAATTATAATTTCATTTTCCTTGTCACAGAAGTAACAGTTTTGCAATTATAAAATGTACTCTCAGATCCAGAAGAACGGAAATAAATTGTGAAAAGGCCCAGTATCAAAGAAAGTGTGAGGCAGTTTGATTTTTGAATTTGCAGGCTTTAAGGTTTCTTTTATAAACTCAATATCAAAGACAAGAACTTCCATTCCTGCTGTATTTCCTGGGACATTTCCATACTTAATAAGTCTTGAAGTTCCTTCAAGTTCATATTATATGCTGTGATTGATGCATCTGTAACCTGGTTTGTGGAGGAGTTTTGTCCTTGTTCTGAGCTAAATCCAGTCAGATATGACATAAACATAGGCTTCATTTGGAGCGTCTTTAACAGTTGGCAGGGACAAGTGATTTGGCTGTTCTCCAAAACATCAAGGGTGACTCTACTGTCTGCCCAGCTTCCTTTTTCAGTGGGCAGTAGGGGTTGTTTCCAGGTGTGCTAGGGCATGAAATGATTACTCACCACCATGTGTGCTGAGCAGGGCTGGCCTGAGACATGCGGTAGCCCCAGGTAGTCTAATAATTGGAACTCCTTCAAACCGACATTCTTTGAACTTTTTCAGCCTAGAACAGGATTGCGCAACCCTTTTTTGAGGGTGCTTGTACAGATTGATAATAATTTTTGCAGAAATTCTTTTGTGTGTGGAAACCTGAGTTTGCTAGCACCCTATTTCTCAATATTCTGGTGACAGCACCTCTCGTGGGCCCTTATGCCAAGATTAAGAATGCGTGCAGTTAGCCTCCCCTACCCATATGTCTTTATGCCATGCACAGGGCCCGCTTTATCTTTTACAGGAAGAAAACGAAATAAGTGCAGTTGGGAGTTGCATGAAAATTACTGTTTAACATAATATCAAGAGATGTTTGTAAGAATGAAGTAATTATATTAACTTTGATTTATTACTATGATAACTTGTATAAAATATTTTAAGGAGTCCATGCAGAGTTCAAAATCAGACATCATAAGTTAAGGTGCCAAATAAGTATGATCTGTTTACCAGTTTATTGAAAAATTTTGGTAAATATGTTACATTATACGAGATGTTAAATTATGGTATTCCATTTCCACTGTAATGTAACCCTCATATATGACAGACACACAGATTGCTAGGTTATATTGTGCACAGTTAATGTGCAAGACATCAAAGAGGAAATAGAAGACCTAGTGTAATTTTTCTTGGTACTTTCTGTTGTCATCTGTATTCTCATTTTTCATTCATTTTCTCAGTCCTGTCTTGTAATAGACTTTCTCATATGACTTGACAATACCCAAGTAGTTGGGAGGAAAGAATAAACAGTGCAGCCAGTCATGGTATATTTTGATGTTCTGTGCCTCTGTCCACCTCGGAAGTGGCAAATGAATCCATGTCTATAGTGGGTTCACTGAGGAGGCAGGCTCAGAAACTGCAGGATAATTAGAAGAAGAAGATGATGATGATGATATCGGCGATGACAGCAGACTACAATAATGATAATGTTGCCTAACTGGATTGCTTTCATAAGTCCTCTTAATGTGGAGTTTTATCACAAAGTTTTGGTTGTGTAAAAGGTGAAGACACATTGATTTTGGCTGGAATCGCACTCAAGTGCTTGCTGATGAAAGTCCACCTCTTACCTGGAACATCAGACCACTCCACATCCCCAAAACTTCTCATCTTCCTGTAAGTGGCAGACGAAATAATGTAATAAGGACCATAATCCCAGATTACTTATTTCTGTAGCCCCATATAAATATACATATCTATTCTGACCTCTGGAAATAGGATCTGCAGGAATGAAGGAAGATACTTCATTTTCGTTTTGTGTTGATATCTGTTCTTGCAATTAATTAGCCAAAATAATGAGTTCTTAGATGTAAATGATCTTACTGCAACAGGTTTTTTATAATTTTTTTTAGCTCACATTAGGGTGGATAATTATTATTATTATTATTTTTTTTTTTGCTACAGGTGAGCAGGATGAATACATGCTAAGCAACAACAGTATTCAGCCAGAATGGAGATCAAATTACAGAGGTGACTATAAAGGCACCACAAATCCAGTGTGCACACATGATCTGTTGTGTTGGGCATTTCAAGTATCCAGAGGCATGGACTACCTGGCCTCCAGAAAGGTAAGAATGACTGATATGACATGGTACCTGCCTCACAGAGGCTTAAAATTGAATGGAGCAGTGTTCTTGGTTTCTTAATCTCGAATACAGATTTCCTGTTTCTGAATATGAAATTCAGCAGTGTTTTGAAACTGCATACTTTGTGCTAAATACATGGCAAAGATGGTGTCTTCAGATCAATCCCAGAAATATCCAATGAATGCTTGTGTTTTCATCAAAGTCTGCAGTATGTACTTCATTTTGCCAGCATCCTAGCAATGATGCTGTAACTGAATGTCGAGTTTTCTCAAAGCATGATAGGAATTATCTGTGTGAGCTTTCCCTATATCCTCCTATCAATCCAAGTTTCAGTTTTGTCCGTGTGATGGGTTTTTCCTGTAACGTAGCAGTGGTGAAGTCTGGTATTTCTGCGAGAACATTTTATTTGTATACTAGTCATGGCTGTAGTTTAGACTTTCCTTCAGAAGGTTCCCCATATCTTAGTAATGGTGCTGGTTCAGATTTTTTCCTATTTTCTCTACTCATATTCTAACAATGGTGCTAGTTTCGGTATTCCCTGAGTGATTTTTCCTGAAGTTGGGTTTTCTATGCATGTAAGAGCAGTGTTAAAAATTTTTTTCAGTTTCCCTTTCTAAAACCTACAGCTTTCATATTTACACGTTTGTACTCTAAGTGTTAGTTTCAAAGGTACAGGACATTGCTGCATGGATTGATGGATGGATAGGCAGACAGATGGACACTGTGACTTATATGTGTGGATGAATTCCTCTGTGCAGGTGATTTAGTAATACATAACCCAAATGATAGAATTGTTGTTGTAATTTAATCGGCTGTGGGATGGGATGCCATTTGATGGAGAGTAACATGCTCCCTCCATCTTCAGGTTCATCCAAAACATAAGCACTAGGCCTCTCTATCAAATTTCATTGTATCACAACCCAGAAGACCATAATTTTGATATACATCTCCTTGACAACCTCAGTTCTCACTAAATAAGTACTACTTTCAGTATTCATGTAAAGGACTCTGAATTTTTGGCTCCTAGAATTTGGTCATTCTGTATTGTGGTTACCATTGCAGTTTATATTACTGGTCCCAAATAATTACAATTCTGCCAGATTATCACCACATGAATGATCGTATTGTGTGTCACAATAACAGGTTATGCATGGGGACCTAGCAGCACGAAATGTTCTCCTGGCAGATGACAACGTTGTGAAGATCTGTGACTTTGGTTTGGCCAAGAGCATGTACAAGTCAGATAATTACCGAAAGAAAGGAGATGTAAGTGAAAATGCACTTTATTCTATTTTTCATGTTGGTATAGGCCACATTACTTTTGTCACTGGTCTAAATAATGTTCCATACCAGCATGTTTCAGGGCATGTAGAATTTTGCAATGAATTTTTAGGTTATTTAATTAAACAGTTCAAATTGTGTCACAGTTCAGATAGCTAGTCACTGGCTTCTCACTGGAGATGCATGGGTTCAGTTTCAGGCCCAGGACAGTCTACTGGAGGGGTGGGGGGCGCAAATTGTTCCAATTCTGTAACTTTGGTGTACATGCATAATTGTGTCATTAATAAACTGTATGCAGCTGATGATGCAGGTATAAGTTAGGCCATAATAAAAAGAAGTACATTTTATATGCAGTCTCTGATATTGTGTGTTCCAATTGTGTGATATTTTGTGTATTTGTTTACTGAACCTCCTGTACCAGTTCTGACCCGAATTTCTGGTACTTCTTAAGTCAATTTCTATGTTGTTAGTGTGCTCTTTAATAATTAAAAATACCTAAAACAAAACTCACCTGAAGTATATACACTTTTCTGACTCACTGGAGTTTCAAAAAACAGTTTATTTCCATAGAATTTAACTTATTATGCAGACCACATAGCATTAAAATAAATTTCTATGAGGGAGAATTTGTAATGCAGACTTGAGCTTCTCCAGAAATTTTGAAAAGTCTACGCTCATGGGAGTAGTGTAAGGTGCTAATAAACATGAGTTCAAGTCAGTATGTGTAGGGTTAGTTGATCAGCAGTAATAACTGTGATTTTATGTCACAACATGGAAATGTTAAGGTAGGAAAGAGGCATGGGCTGTTTAAAGAAACTATCCTGCCATTTGCCTGGAAGAAGTGTTGACCAAGTGTAAAAAACAAGTTTGTAATTAATATCCATCCTGCTAACAGATTTGGCCACATGTGACTTACTCATGTTCTGAATATGAACATTGACAAAAAGGAATCATTTTATTTATATGTAGAAATATGTGTCCATGTGATGGTTATACTGAAAGAAATTTTTTAAATTTTCAGCATTGTTTCACAGCATGGTGGAGACATAGTGTATATAAAGTCTGGGAGTGAGTGCTCTGAAGGTCCAGTCTTGTATTAGTTTCTTTGTTTCCAACTGTCTGTACATGTCGTTAATTATGAATACATTCCATTACTTCTGTTCTGCATGCAGGGTCCACTTCCAGTGAAATGGATGGCAATAGAATCCATCAGGGACCGCGTCTTCTCAACTCAGTCCGATGTGTGGTCATATGGCATTGTCCTTTGGGAATTCTTTTCGCTTGCTAGAACACCCTATCCAGGTAATTAATTCCTAAATATGATGTTTTATTTGCCCATGCTCAAAGATGAATGCAAAATGGCGCTGTTTTTCAATATCAGAAAATTGTGTTACACAGCGAATGATTATTGCAGAATGTGAGATAGTTAAAGTGTTCATTAAAGTTATGTTGTCTGGGATAGGCCATTGTGTAGTTTGGTAGGTACTGTAGCTACAAAACTACCATACTTCTGAAACCATAAGACTGACTGATGACTGTAATGCGCATCAAAACTCTAGAAGGAAAACTTATGGAAAATATATTCCATTTACATTTGAAGCTCAAATTGAAAATTTCTGAACAAAATGACGGTGCAGTAAGAAGTTTCTATTGGGCAAGTACTCCCCTAAAATCATTACTCATTATTACTACTGTTTGTTTTGAAACTGGCCATTTCTTTGAAGAGTACATTATTTTCCCCCACAAGTGGTAATTGACTCTTTTAACGTTGTAGGGATGGAAGCAGATGAAAAATTGTATAATAAATTGGTGGATGGTTACAGAATGGAGCAACCACAGTATGCAACAAAAGAAGTGTAAGTAGACTGTTTGGAAATGTAATGTAATATAGCGTAAATGCTGACTGAAGGAATGATTCTTTCTCCATTGTCATTATTCATTTATTCATTTGGCAGCAGTCATGTGTACTTTTATTGAACAATATTTGTTTTAAACTTTCTGAGCCTTTGTTTTGAAGTAATAAGCCATGACATTTGCATTGGTGTGCTTGCAGTTACGATATAATGATGCAGTGCTGGCAAACTCCTCCTGTCAGTAGGCCAAGTTTTGGCGACCTTGCAGAAAAATTAGGAAATATGCTAGAGGAAAGTGTAAAAAGGGTAAGGTGTTCCAAAAGTGTTTACACAGTTGTTAATTAAATTCTTGTATAATTAGAACTAAAAGTTATTGAGAATTTTAACCCTTTTCCTGCTAATGTGGAGAATATGGTGAGCTCCTAATAATGCCAGCAGATGGCAGACGGGATTTAACTCGGCATTTAAAGGGTTAATTGATTTTCTTGCTGGTAACTTGATATGTCCGTTCCTGTTCTGTATACAGCATTACACAGTAAAAACAGAAATGTTCATAAGGACTGAATATGAAGATGAATGAATTGCCTTGTCATGTAGTCATTCTGTTTAAAATACAAGCTGCAGCAGAGCTACTGTGGTTACTTACTCTAGGGTAGAGAATTTTCTCCTACCTGCTTCACAGATCACATGACAATTCCTCATTTGTCCAGCCTGTAGTCTGTTCACTATACTGACTACACAGTCTAGGCTCCAATGTATGGATAAGTGTTTGCATTTCTACAGTGAGAGAATTGACTGATGCCAATGAAAAGCATGCTGTCACCATCAGTTTTATGTTCTTTCTCCAAGGATGTTAATTCAAGGGCTCTTTCTTTGACAATCTCAGAGGTATATTACTCATCCACACATACTGCATGTGCACAGCATTGTATCCAACTGGTTAGATTTTCTTGTAAAATACACATAAAGAATTTCGGTAGGCGTACATTTTGGAAGGTCAGGAAAACGGGGTTACATGTATGTGGATAATTTTACTGCCTTAGGTTCCTTGAAAGTCCTGGGAGTTGGGCAGAACCTTCGTTTGTAGACACAAAGATTCATTCACTGATGCTTGTGAAAGAATATGCATGGATGGAATTTGGGATTTTGGGTTTGTGGGTGGAGGGTGGATGGAACTGACCAAAGATTGTTTCCAGCTGTGGGCTTTATAGTTGGCAGTGTTGTAAAACGTTTCTGTTTTACTACTAGAGAGTTAGTTACTTCTGTGGAAAAGTATGTTATACACATATTTGATACTCTTGTGATTGCAGCATTATATTGATCTCAATGAACCATATACTGACATGAATGCCCAGTGGCTGCAAGGACAGCAAAATGACTACCTGAGCATGATGAATTCGCCTTCGTATGGTAACATGGTGTCTCCAACAGCTGATGACGATGATCATGACTATGTCAACAGGTGAGGAAACATGTAAATTTGAAATCACATTCCTATGTGTTACATCACATCCTCCTTCATGTGCTACTTCCAGCAGCAGCTTTGCCATTAAAATGGATTTTTTCGCTTCAGCTCCACTTCTAAGTATCAAGTTGTTTTAATTCTCTTAATTTATTGAAATTATTCAACTGAACTATCCTGTTCATTTTTAGTGGATTGTTTAGTGATGCTGTTAATTGCTGAGACTGCATAGAATTTATGACAGATAAATGATGCATGAATGTGTATAGAGCACTGGTGGAATGAAACTGACAAAGGAAAATGAAGTACTTATAAAAAAAACCTGTCCCAGTGATACTCTGTCCACCACAAATCCCACATGAACTGGAATGGGATCGAACCTTGTCATTCTAGGTGAAAGGCCAGCCACTGTTCAGCTGAGCCATGGCACAACCCTAATTGTCCTTGGTATCCTGAGTTCCATCATGTTACAGAACATGCCATGTAAATCTAGTGCAGGAGCAGATGTTGTTGATTCAGTGGTGGTCAGTATTTCTCCATGGAACTATTTTCATTATATGTGGTAGCCCATCACTGCTTACTTAAATGCCACCTTTTACTGGCAGGCAATGTCAAGAAACAACTGGTCCCTCGGTTGTTACAAGTGAAATCTACTTGAAACAATGAAAAACACTAACTACATACAAAGTGGCAATTTATCTTTTGATTTAAAAGTTCTCATATTTTAAACACTGTCCTGGAGATATCAGTAACTCCATGTGCTGATAATGTGATGTCACTGCAAGATCAGAAGATAGCTGATCAAGCCTTGGTATAAATTCATGCCAAGTTAATGAAAGATGTCAACAATATTGCTGTACAGTGACTTAATTTATTTTAATCTTCAAATCAATCTTTTAAGGAAGAGTGTGTCTTGAAGAATCAAGTTACTGGAAACTGATATCAGGTCCATAATAGTGTAGACATAGTTATTTATCTGTACTGCCTGACATAGCTGTCAGCCTGAGAAGATTTTTTTTTTAATTCTGTCATCATGAAACCTTCAAGACTCATTCTAATAACTTTGTACTAATCTAAATGGCCCATGTCCAAGAAGACTGGTATCTTTTTCAGCACCATATCTTGACATGTCTGCCTTGAGTTTTCTTGCCTCTGCTGTATGACTGAATCTCTAAAATAGCTTGTATAATGTGTTTAAAATAATACGGAATAACTTGGTAGTGCTGAAGTAGCAGAAATGGTGTTTGTTCTCTGCCTATTGAAGGATCAAACTTTGGTAAGTGCACCCATACTGCTGGATAATACATAATATCAGAATGTCTTTATGTTAATATCAAGATATACACTAGTAATAGAATTATTAAAACAATCATTGTATGTGTAGTTACTGAAGCTTCTTATTTCTGAAGAAATTTCTTCAGCCTCATCAACATCATCATCATTGTTCACAAGTTAGGCCTTGATGGACTTATTTCAGCCTCAGTAACCTTCCTACCCAAACCCATCCTCACCTGCCTGTGGTGCAACCTGCCCTAACTAATGAGGCTGTGGTGACCAAGTCACATTGGTATAACTGTTCTATCATCCACAAAGGAAATGCTGGAGAAAGCCTGTGCATAGGCTACAAGGTGGCAACCCCACCACTGGACATGTAGCAGTAGGCTATTAACTTGCAGTAGGGAATGAAGTATTGCTTTCAATCCTCAATGTAAAGCCAACGGGACAGCAAACTTGGTGATGAACTGTGGCAAGAAAATGGTTAAGAAAAAATGGAACAAGCAATATATAATCAAGTATGCAACCTGAAGAAATTTATTGTGTCCAAAATAAATATTTCACTCCTTTCTTTACAGTTACAAGTCTTCCACAGTCTGTTTTTCATCTTCAGGTTACACTTCCACGATGTCACTTTTCTGTATAATATAGAATTGGAAGGGGAAATTAAAAACTTAATGCAAATTTAATGTGTGGTTTTGCATGTATTTTATGTAAAATGTTGACATATTGATATAAAAAGTATGTTGCCTTTGCTGTTTGCAGTTGTGTTATCACTGCAGTACTGAAAACTAAAGTGAGGTTAGATTCTTTTTGAACTGCTGGACACCGAAGATGCAGGCACTTTGATGGTTTAAAACACCAGGAATCACTGACCCAGTGACACAGGATCACATTTCAGAAGTCTTGAATTTTCTAAGGGATTGTCAGTCTTTCTGGTACTACAGATCCCTTATTAAGTCTCACTGATTGTGTGGACCCCCTGACTAAAATTATCTCAGCTCACAGACCCTTAAGGCACAGTTCATGTTGTGACTTAAGTTTAGAATTGTTACAGACAAGATGCTTACCCAGACTGTAAAAGCTCTGTTAAGTCACTGTAAAAATGTATTACAAAATCTATGATTTTGCTAGCAGTGATGATAAAACTAGGGTAAGAAAAAGATGTATGTTCTATTGAGCAGAATCTACATTGTTACACCATTATTTCAATTAAACAGATGTTGTATAATATTAAAAATATTTGATGCAATATTTTTCTTCCTGTCTTATAATAGGAAAGAAAAATATCCTAGGAATTCCTTAGCCAGGCTTTGCAGACCCCTAGGGATTTGCAGACCACACTTTGGGAACCATTGATCTAATATAATGTGGTATTTTCAGTCCACTTAGAGAAGGAGCATTGCTGGATTTTGGTGAGAGTTCAGGATACCTCTGCATGAAGAGTCCTGCACCTGAAGTTATTTTCAGTCCAAGGTGCAATGAGGTTAATATTTTCAACTTTTCACCAAAACTTCAGCAACAGTGGCGCCCACGTCACACCGAGACTGAGAGCACTCAGGGTATGGAACAGAGCCCAATGTTGAGGACAAGCAGAAACAGCACCGAGTCCAATGCAGAGCTGGATCATATCAGTGGCTCTAACAGAGGTTTGTTTAACAACCTTACACCCTTCACTAAATACTCATTTTACAGGAATGTATAGAAGATGCAGGGCTTTTTATGCATTCTTTTTTGAGGCATGTACAACTGAAACCTGTCTGCAGTGCTGCTGTGACAATGCAGATGGCAGAGTTGCATGTTTGACTTGGTAAACACACTGGCAGACTTTTGTGTAGACCAGTACAGTCTGCTGGGTGAGCAGCTAGTATACGGACAACATTACAATACATCGGGTGATTACTTGAGTCAGACAAGACCACAGTGATGGTGAGGGGCCCCTGGTGCTGAACTCTGAATCACATAACAAAGTCAGCACAGACTCTTACTGCCAGACTCTTCATAATCAGGTGTACCAAGATTATGGAACAAATGTCCAGGTTGACTCACCGATGGCATCAGCCTGCTGCATGAAGACTTCCATACCCTTGTGTCCCACAGAGTGCAGGACTAACTGGATGTCAGTGATGGTAGGTGCTCAAGCATCCTGAACTTTTCACCATGTGATTTTCACATGCCATTAACAGACACCCTCAAAAGTTGTTCATTCACATCAGACAGTCATGTGCAGGAGGTAATACTACAGTGGTTTAGGCAGCAGCCCAAGACATTATTTATAGACAGGGTAAACGTACATGTGCATTAAATGGACTGCCATTTAATGACCACGTTGATTTTCTGTAACTCTTGCCATAACTTTACCTCTGAGCATCTTTGAAATAGGTTTCAGTTGTACATGCCTTATACGAAGGGTAACTTAAAGGATACATGATTTCAGTGTTCATGTCTGCATTAGATAATAGGTATCTTACCCCTGCATAGGATATGCCATACCGTGGATGAAAGGATGTGGCATTATTTTACCTGAAAATACCTTCTACCTGCTCTGGAAGGGCAGCTACTGATTTATTCCACTCTGCTTTTCACAGGTTTAGACTTCGTACGTCAAAAGCATGAAGATGAAATGAATACCAGCAGACAGACTGACAGTAACAACTGTGAAATACCGAGTTTTTCAAATCCAAGTTACCAGTCACTAATGCCAGTTACATCACATGACAATTATGTGAATATGCCAGAGCAGAAAAAGGCACACTTTGACAATGGGAGAAACCTTGGTGAATCTCAGAATGACAATGAAAAAGGAGACATTTCAGACCCAAGTTTTATATCCACAAATGGACCTGAACAAGGGTTAAATCACAAAACTTCACCTCACTCAGTAAAAATGGGAAAAAGTCTGCCTAATGGAATGATGTACCAGAATGCTTTTCTAAATCCTAATTACCAGTCACAAATTAATCAAAAAATTGTGCCTACATGAAGGTTCCAAGTCATGATTGCCATGCATCTGATGCTTCTAGGAGCTGCTTATTTGGCATTTGAAGGAATCAGTAAATCAAGAAAGCTGTGTGTGTGTCTGACTTTCTTTTAAAGAGGCTGGTATGACTTTCATACCATGGACATAAAGAAATTACTCTTAATACACATTTTTTTTTTTTTTTTTTTTTACGTTTTGCTGGCCGTGCATCTCAGTATTTAACCAACTTGATGCACAAAATTTTTTTCACAATAATAAAACTTATTGTGAAACAAATTTTTTGTATCAATTTGGTTAAATACTGAGATAAACATTTTTTTCTGTTTCTCTTAAGCTTGTACTCGTGAAATTCATGGAAAATGTAAATCAGAAGACAGACACAGATTGAGTAAAACTGGAGTTGCCATTTTTATTTCTGTCTTCATTCAAAATTCCAGGGTGCAGCCCATTTATTAGCATCAAGGACATTACATTAAACATGCAGTCACCCACTTTCTTCTTTACCTATGTGCTTGGCTTCTTGAGATGCCACTGTGTTGTTGTACCTGTAAAATTCACCTTGTAGGTGATTGTTGCTGTTTGCCAAAATGCCAGAAAGACATCAATAAAGAGTGAAACAGTAAAGGCATTCTTATCTCTGAAAATGGTGGCTTTTGACTGAAATGAAATTTCTCTGTACTGTTGCTTTATGAGATACAAACCATAAAATTTGTTACACCACTTACATCATAATTATGATCTGTTAAGAACAGCAGCTCACAGCACAAAAGGTATCGGTGACAATCTATGAAATGACTGCCACAAGCATCTTTTTGCCCTTAGATTGTGTTTCAAGACTGTAGAATTGTATATAGAATGAAATTATTATGCCTTACACGTTTAGTTTATGATTCAGTTTGATCTGTTTTGAGTGGCTATGTCACTGTCCGAGGGAGCACCTATTAATCCCAGGACATAACTGTCTGCTTCACCAAGTGAAAACATCATCTTTGATATGTGTCCAGAAATGCTGTCTCAAAATGCAAGACATGATTAGAAGCAGAAGGTTGGTAAAATGTAAGTTAAATTTCATTGGGCTGTCTTTACTCAGGAATCCCTCATGTGCCTTGGAGGGAAGATACTTTATACTCTGTGCTTGAACAAAGAATCTAGAAGTAAAAAATATGCGAGATAAAATGAGAATTCACTGAAAACTGATTCAGTAACAGATACCATCTAACGATGTGCATATTCATCAGCAACAATATTAAACTGAAATCTCAGAGTAAGCACCTTCAAATATCAAGATAGTTGAAACATTGAACATTCTTACTCTGGTTTCAGCCTCTGTAGTTGAGTATTTAGCACTAGTATAATTAAAAAAAAATAGCTTATAGTACTTATAAAAAGCCTGTTAATATAGATAGAAGAACTGCTAATGTACACAGATTCCACATCAATTCCACTGTATATATTCATTAAACCTGAAACGTATTACATGTACCTTGATGTAGGAACTGGGAAGAAGTGTAAATTTGCATCAATAACCAAAGATAATTTTATTTTGGTGTTTCATTGTTACATTGTAGGGCATTATGTACCTAGTTAGCTTTATGCTGAATAGTTTCGCTTTACATTTTTATTGTGTCTGTTGTTTTTAAATTTGTATTACATCACAAGGTTAAATAGATTATGTTGGTTTGGGCATGTACAGAGAATTGAAGAAAATAGAATTCCTAAAAGGGTATTATATATGAATTTTGGAACAACAAGATTGAGAGGTAGACCAAGAAATAGATGGCAGGAAAAAGTACATAACAGAGAGGAACGGAAGAAGCTCTTGAGAACAGCAAGGAATCGTCACATTCTGCACGTGCCAATGGAATGAATGAATGAATGAATTACATTACAATATTCATAATGGTAAATAAGACTAAGAATGAACTATATCAACATGTATTTTATTTTATATAAAATGGTATGTGTACCATCTTTCTTACATCTATAGGTAACAGTTTTTCCATTTTCATTAAGTGTGCTTCCTCTTCTATAGAAATATGTCTTCATTATTTGCATCATGCAGGGACTGTGTGACATGGTGAAGACAGGATTGTGATGCTCATTAATTAACTGATCAATGAAAGTACAATGATACTGTAATGCTGAACCACATCATTCATTACTTATATTTAGATTTCAGAGACTGTAGGTATCTCAACATATAGAACAAGGGCTTCCTTGACCTGCTTCTTACAACTGCAGAATTCTGCAGGTTTTGACCATTTGTAAATATCTGAAGGCAAGATGATTGATTGAATGGAATTGAATTGAACTGAACATTCCAGTCTTTGATAAGTATAATGCAGCTTCCTTCTGCTGTTTGCACACACAAATTGCCACACCAAGATTCAAAGTTTTCTGGTATGTGCTGCAGTGTAATTGTAGGTAGGTACAACAATTTCAGAGTAAACAGTCTACCAAACTCTGTGGCATTACATCCCAGGAGACTACAATCTTAGGCCAGTTATTGATTTCATTTTGTGCCATATTATGATTGTGTAACATACATTTTGATTAACCAGCTTTAACTAGACAGTTACAATTGGGGGTGGATTTACTGCAAGGGCTTATTTTTTCTTCACTGCCAAGTTCAGGAAAGTTGTGATATCCAGCCAGTTATTGCACAGTGGGTGGTAGGGGAGAAAACAGCACAACAAAAAAACAGAGCACTTGCCTTCTAGAAGTACCAAACCTTGGGAGTAAGAGCCTTTTCAAGGGATGTGTCATAGTACTTGTGTACAATTGTAGTGTGATGTGTGTTGGATCGTGCATCATTGTGATAACTGTGGAATAAAAACCAACTAGATGCCACTTATTATTTTATTGTACTTCTTATAGGCTGAACATGTTTCAGGCACTACTATGCCCATCATCAGGAGCTTGTGACTATAATGTTGATTACCACATTGGTCGTTTCATTCTTGGTTTTCTGTAGGTTGGAGGTCAGGTGTGGTTAGGATGGAGTAGTGTTCGAAACATGTTGAGCCTATAAGAAGTATAATAATATAATAAGTGGTATCTAGTTGGTTTTTATTCTTCAATTGTAGTGTGATTTTGGTTATAAACAGTGAAACTTTCTCCTTATTAGAAAGTTATATTCAGTTACATATGTAAGACCCAGAGGAACAACAGTCTATGCAAAATTTCTGCCTGTAGTACATTGCACAATATATTTATAAAACACCCATGTTCCTGTAGAAGCTGAAACTAACCTTCAAAAGCAAATGCCATAATAACTGTACAGGATAATCATAAATTAATGTTGCACTGTTTTCATGAACTTCATCAGACTCTGAAATGTTTTTCTAGACTGGATATTGTAATGTTCAGTTCTACACAAATCTTTGAGATTGTGTCACAGAAGATGTCCCCCTGCACAATTGTGCGAGCGTGGCCACAATAGAACTTGGTGCCCAACTTGATATCATCATAGGTATGTGATGTGACAGTGTCGGAATACAAAACTATGTACAGGAAGGGTTGCAGCCAAAGAATTTCCCAGGATACAGACTATAGATCACTCACTAAATGCAATAGTGGTACAATCCAAAAATTGTAATTTGGAGTTAATACTATGATTGATATGACAACTACATCTGACAATATGGGCACACTTGTTAGTTGAATCATACCTTGCTAGATGTCACTATTGTCAGAAGTAGTTCTGAAATTTTTGAGCTCAATCATAGTATTAACTCCAAGTGGGCAATTTTTGGATTGTGCCAGTATTGCATTGAGTGAGTGAAATGCAAAATCTGTACCACGTTAGTACATGTGGATTTGTCTTTGTATTATGTTGAAATGTGGTCAGCTTACATAATCATAAGCAAAGCAGGATAGTTCAGGTGCATAGCAGAAGTTTTAGAATGTCACCCTGACCCACTCCAAGCGCTGATTACGGCTTCAAACAGTTTTTTGACTTGGGTATGTTCCAGGTTTTTGTTAAGTATAATACTAATAAACTTGAGCTTGTTCATAAATAATATGTCTGTTAGATGTGTAACATATTTGTTATAGGTTCTGTGGCTATTTGGACTTGTTTTCACAGTCCAGTACTGTATTTGAACATAATTACAATTCCTGACTTCTGAAGGATGTTGTGTGTTGACTTCAGGACATCCTAGAATTACAGATAGTGCTGTGCATTATATTTGTAACTGAGCCTACCAGATGTCAATAGTTAAGTCATATCATGGATTCAGATCTTTGTTATGTAGATTTAATACTAATGGAAAAGGTGAATTGAAATTTCAGTAGACAGTGTCTTTTAGACCAAAGTGTGTGTGTGTGTGTGTGTGTGTGTGTGTAGGCCATTTCTTGCAATAGGCATTCGTTAGATAATGATGGTGTGTTATAGGTGAAAATATGTACACATCAATGCCATTTTGTTAGATGCTGAGAACATCTGTGTTCTGTGTGAGTGAATAACATGTACATCTTAGTCATATAATCACAAACCATCCCCAGTTATATAAGCTGTACCTGTGCTATTAGTACATAAACATGTAAGTGGAAACTTTGTGCCTCGAAGATGTATGTGGATTTCCTAAACCGAATTGAAGACTGGAATTTATTATTTTTTGGAAATGAATTGTGTGTGATTCAAAATTAAAATATTATAAAATTATGTATATTTTAAATAGAATTGTCCTTTCATAATACCATAATTTATTCTTCTTCATTCTTTAGTTAGACAAAACAAAAGCATCATGATGTAAGCTCAGTCTTGCAACTGACTGCAGGCTAGTGGTGTGAGTGTGGACATAGCAGCCATACTCATGCACAGAGATGTATACGGTTTACACTCAAAGTATCATGCTGTGTGTGTGTGTGTGTGCGCGTGCAATATCAGACGGTGACAGTGCATCCACAGCCAGTTTTGAGGCTGGCCTCACATACTGCACTGCCCATTCGCTTTGTAGTAGTTTCAGTTTGAGTTTGTACTTTCAGTTACAATTTATTGTACTTAACTTTTCCTGGTGAATAAAACTGAATGTGCCACATATGAATACATGTTAATATTAGGAACATTTTTTTACTACATTTATGAGTTCATTTGTAGATTATGTTTGTTTGTATTTTTCATTTTGTCATGATTCATTTATGCATGTTACGGACATCAGTGAAAAACGTACCTGCTTTTGCTCTAGACAAGAATCATTTCAAATTACCCGCAGTCACTGGTATTTTGAGATGAGTTTGCTATGTACTTTGCATGAGTAATGTAAATGTTTTCCAAGTACTAATTCATATATTCCAGTTATAAAATGTATCATGTTCTGTGTTACTTTGTAAATGAAAGTATTCTGAATACTACAGTATTATCCTTACAGTAAAATAGATAAGGCAACAAGGCTTTTGGCGTGATGATTTAACATACACATATCCTTAACACAAACTTACAAACCAAGTGGCTGATCTGACAGTGTTACATGGTTACCGTGAACTTATTGGAAATTACAAGCTTTAAACAACCAACACATTTTACAAAATAAAGTAAATCTTTAACAAAGCAATTTAATCCTCTTGCCTACTTGTTTCATCCCTGCAAGGCTGTCTTTAGGGAGACCAATTAGCAGTGCTGGTAATTACTGAAGTTATAAAACAGTTATATTGCTAACTTAGCTGACTTGTTTACACATTATGAGTAAGACTTCTTGGTGTCCATTTGTTTACTCCCTAAAGGGGATATCTTTGTGTTAGTAATTGCTTTTATCAGAAATGTATAAAGAGAGGGTATAGTCATTTTACTACCATTACTGGCCTATTCTATTAAGGTATATGGTAGTTCACATTCAGACATTTGTATCATATAATGGTTAAGTTGGCCCTGAGTATGCCACAAAGGCATATAGGGGAAGTAAAATTATAGCTTAGCTCATTTCTAACTTCGGCACTAGTTAGAGTCAGGTGTTCAACTTTGAACTCCAGCCACTTTATCTCCAGGAAAGAACCCTGATACTCATTTAATAGCAGGCTGGGTGAGCCTCAAAGCTGGTCTGGACAGTTTGGAGAAGAGAAAATCTCTTGCCCTTGCTGGAATTTGAACTCAGACTCTCCAGCCCATAGCTAGTCACTTTACTGACTACGAAATATTTTATACTCTGACATAGTAAGTCAGTACTGGTTGTGTAAGGATTTTTCATTGTGCTGTACACATTCTGCACAGCTCTTAAACACTCTCAGTCTGTGTGAAACTTGTAATCCAAACAAAATAAGCTGAAAGTCATGTTCAAGTAAGTGAATTTCAAAGAAAATCTGCAATGAAACCCTGCCTAGCAATTAAAAAATCACTTTCTAGTCCAGGGTTCGGAAGAGACTGAAATGTATGAATTTCCAAACAATGTAAATTCATCCTGATGACAGGTTGTTTGTTACAACAGAAAGTCTTAGTGGTTACATGACATAGAAGGGTTGGATTTGCTGGCTACACATAAAATATAAAATTAATAAAACCATTAATGATTGTTCCAGTAATCATATTGCATTTAGACAAACTATTCAACAGATACACTAATGGGGAAATTTTCATGTTGGTATTGTGTGTAGGTAAGATGGGGTTTAAAATATGTTACAGATTCGTAGTATATTTCTTATTTTCAGATTAAGTGATGAAGTATCTTTTCCTCGTAAGGTCTAAATTTTACTAGTTATGAAGTTGCATATTGATCTGTACTCCTCACCCAATATTGTGCGGGTGATAAAATCGAGAAGAATGAGATGGGCAGGGCATGTGGCGCGTATGGGTGAGGAGAGGGGGGTGTATAGGGTCTTGGTGGGGAAACCG
>Ga0123354_10005561_pt1 | contig 18369 bp, 14 predicted proteins | sample TergutLab28metaG_2_FD_97872 | JGI IMG/M metagenome (GOLD analysis project Ga0123354, IMG submission 97872) | Labiotermes labralis P4 segment gut microbial communities from Petit-Saut dam, French Guiana - Lab288 P4 | ecosystem: Host-associated > Arthropoda: Insects > Digestive system > Gut ...
TGGGAACAACTTTAACAAATCAAAATTCTATTGCGGAAGAAATTAAGAGCAGATTGAGGTCAGGAAATGCTTGCTATCATTCGGTGCAGAATCTTTTGTCTTCCAGGTTGCTATCCAAGAATTTAAAGATCAAGATACATAAACTATAATTTTGCCTGTTGTTGTGTATGGGTGTGAAACTTGGTCGTTGACATTGCGGGAGGAAAGGAAGCTGAGAGTGTTTGAGAACATGGTGTTGAGGAAAATATTTGGACCTAGGAGGGACGAGGTAACGGGGAAATGGAGGAGATTGCATAACGAGGAGCTAAATTATCTGTACTCCTCACCCAATATTGTGCGGGTGATAAAATCGAGAAGAATGAGATGGGCTGGGCATGTGGCACATATGGGTGAGGAGAGGGGGGGTGTATAGGGTCTTGATGGGGAAACCGGGGGGAAGGAGACCACTGGGGAGACATAGGCGTAGATGGGTGCATAATATTAGGACGGATCTCCAGGAGGTGGGATGTGGGTATATGGACTGGATTGGGCTTGCCCAGGATAGAGACAGATGGCGGACACTTTTGAGTGTGGTAATGAACCTTCAGGTTCCGTGAAATGTGGGGAATTTCTTGACTAGCTGCAAACCAGTTAGCTTCTCAAGAAGGACTCTGAACCATGGAATAAGTATGTATGTAATGACCTGATTGCACATGCCACACTGTTGGACCCCCCAGTTTAAAAAGCAGGGCTTTTCTGATGCTCAGAATTTCAAAGATGGGTTTGGTGGTTTACTGGGAAAAGTATGAGGTATAAATATTACGAATGCACCAGTTCACACACACAAACACGGTACCATAAAACATTCCAAAATTTGGGGGGAATTTGATAAGAAAATCAAGGATCTAACTGCTGAGAGTAATACAACTGCTGCTAGTAGCATTGAACTAGATAAGTATACAGTATAGCAGAACCGTTGCTCCAAAGAACCAGTGATTCACTACATTGGTGGAATGGGAGGAAGATTTTGTATCCCAGACTTTACACTTTAATGAAGAAAAGGCTTTGTGTTGTGGCCACCTCATTTCCCTGTGAAAGAATATTATTCTATGTAAAAAGAGGAGCAGACTGAAATCTTCCAACCTTGGTGTACTGAAATATCTCATTACCCTCATAATGGAGACAAAGTCAGTCTCTGAAATGTTGGTGTATTTGAATTACCTGACATGGCTGTTGGCCAAAGAGGACTTCATAGAATGTTGTAGCCACAAAAACTTCAAAAATCATTCTGCGTATTACTGAGACCCATCTTGAATGATGCTGCATTATTACTGTCAAAGTTTTATATACAAAACACATAAAAGTAGACTCCATAATGTTTCAAAAAATTGTAGTGTGGACTGAATCAAGCATTGTCACAACTCTGGCCTCTGGGCCATTCAAAGAGGTAGAGAGGCCTCTAGTTTCTAGACCAGTTAGTTGTATATTTAAGTGAGAAGTGAAATTATTGCAGCTGGTAATAAAATGCATGATTACAGTGAAGAGGAAGAGGAAAGGAAAATGGAAAAAAAAAAAAAAGTGTTGGTATTTTTGGTTAAGATACTAACAGACCAAGGAAAACCACAAGAGATACGAGTCAGAATGTCTTGTAAAAAAAATTAATTAATTAAAAAAAGACAGCACACATTTGCTGAAAATAGTTTAAGGCTCTGATGACAGTGAACATGAGGGTATGGTCTTCTGTGATTGACACCATGCAATTTGATACATTCTAACAATGTCGAGGAACTTGGGGTTTGACAATCAGGGCAGGAGATTTGTCTAGAATTACACATCTTCAGATCACATAAAATTGTAATCTAGATCTTCAATGTTTTATACATTTAAAAATACACCCTTTCTCTCTCAAACACACTTCAACCATTGCATGCTTCAAAATTTATGAAATTACACCCAAAAAACCAAAGGAGAATTTGGTTTTTCTCACATTGATCTGTTGCAACAGAAAGTGAGGCTGATTTTTGAGTGTGTATGATGTGCTAAAATCAAGGAAGAGGTAATATGTACATATTAGTGTTACATTACACACTGATGGCAGACTGTACATTCTAAGCAGCTGAATGTGAATTTCCAAAACATACATTACTGTGGGATACATAACATTTTTTAAGCATGTTAAATTTAATGACACTGTAAGATGTGATGATTGTACGGTGTCTGTGACTGAAGAATCAGTATGAAGCAACGGTAAAGTGATTCTGAGAGGTGAAAACCAAAATACTCCAAGAGAAAAATCTTTCTCACTGCCTATTTGTCCACCACAAATCCCACAGGGGCTAGCCTGGGTTTGAACCTGGGCCTCTGCAGCGATAGGCTTGCAACTTAGCCATGAGATGGTCCGATACATATGGTTATATGTGTTACTGCAGTGTAAATTCAAATTAGTCTTCAGTTCTAAAGATGAAGGTTGCATTTTTTTTCAAAATGTTAGTATATATCTGCCAAGACACATGGAGTCACACAAAACATCAGTGTAATTTTCTATAACACTTAAGTTCCCTGTGCCCATGTCAGTTTCTTTCTCTTAACATGGATTTCAATTTAAACACTATGCATTCTGAGTATGTACTAGCTGTGAAAGCAGTGCAAGTCAAAATGAAATGTCTGTATTCTCTTGCCCCCTCCCCTGGACTCATTTACTTCAATAACAGAGCCCACATGCACTCTCAGAAGTGACATGTGGTAGATGTCAGACATAGTAAAGACCATTTACATCTGCTTCATGCTCTCTCTGACTGGTGTGGGAAGAATCTTGTACTGTGCATGCATGCTCCTTACAGGTGGATAACTTCACCCTTCCAAGACACACAGACCATAATGATTAAACTCTTCCTATTCACTGACCGAAGCCTTCTGCCACAAAATGTATGACTTACTATTATTAACATTATGATCACATGCTGATGTTACATGTCTGCCCCTTATATGCCTTGACAAAAGATGGCATAAACCAAAGTGAATATTTTTATATGTTCAAAGATATTAAGTTGCATCTGGTAGGAGTGAGTATGGTTAAAAGGGTGGAAGAAGAGTTAAGACATTAAAATGAAACGGGCAAGTGTGTCGTCAACAGTTTTATTTCTTTACACAACAAACAAATCAACAGGAGATATATAAATGACAAACTGGATATAATAATTAACTTCTGACTGCATATAAACTGCTAGTTCAATGCCTTATACAGGCAGTCTTCATGTAACATTGGCTGAATATTTTGCAACAACACTGACAAATATTAATGACCAAAGATTCTATGAATGTTGTCTGGACTCCGTTCCGTGTTGCCTTAAATATTATTAGCTATGTTGCTTAATTATTACAAGGAAGTGTTCCAATCCTGTGTTGAAATTTTCAGGAATGTAACACAAATCTTAAACATGGGCACAATGTACTCAAATTGCACACATTTCTACCATTATTGCAAGTTAATGGTTATTGAGGCCATGGGTGTATGGGGGCTGGTATCACTTGAACTTCCCATTCTTTGTTTCCTGATGCATTATTTCCAGCTCCCTCTGGTCTATGTAAACAATTCCAAACTGCTTGCTGCTACGGCAGGTTATCAGACATTACATAAATACCAGCATTTGTGTGAAAAGAATGAGCAGACTATAGGGGAACTGGTTGAAGAACACTGGAGGGGGAATGTGCAAGTTTGAAGGAGATGTGAAGGGTCTTGAACCATGGATGGTGCTTCTTCTGTAGCCAAGTCATAATTCATAATAATGTACCATCAACATTACCAAAATGATGATAATCTCAGCAGTATGACGCGCAAGAAACATTGGTACCATTTAATGTACAATTCTAGCATATAATGTACACAACATCAATGTTCTGTTTGCCATTTTTTGCTGCACTACTGCAGACCCAACAAAAATATTACGAAATTTACTCTGGCACCTGTGAAGTTCGAATGATGTGCAAGTATGGTGGTAAAGTCAGGATGCAACTGAATGATCAATCCCAACATCTGCCCTCTATCACATCAGTAAAATACCTATGGAACTCTGGCACCTATGAAGTTCGAATAATGTGCAAGTATTATGGTAAAGTCAGGATGCAACTGAATGATCATTCCCAACATCTGCCCTCTATCACATCAGTAATATACCTATGGAACTGAAAATGTACAAACACATACACGTTTTATTAAAGAAACAGAACAGCGGTATCACCCATACATATATTTTTTATTTCCCTTAAAAATATTACATTTATACAAAACATATGCCTTCTAAAAAATCCTTTTGAAACGCGTGGGCAACCCTCGAGTTCACAAGTCACTGTTTAGGAATTCTTTGTCATACTGGCATCAGCCTGTAGCCACTGATAAATTAAAGAAATTAAACAAGCCAAGAATTCACGTCAACTACACAGAGGCCATACAAAGTATTCCTATGGGCTGAATGACTGAGTTACAGGATTGCTCTTCTGCCTACAGTACTATGCCCCTCCTGTCTCCCACAACCCATAAGACCTCTTTCTGTGCTGTCAGTACCGTGCACAAATAAAGTAATATATTATGATCTAATGATACTAACTCCAGTTATACAACAACTGACCTATTTCAAATTTCCTCTGAAGTCTGCCTCTAAATATAGCCACAAATTACACTGTTACCCAGGCTCACACCCAAACCACATAATCGAACTCCAAATTAGACAAATTTGTACTGTGATATTTTAAAACTGTTACCCGGCACACTTCAACTTGAACACTACTGATTTGGTACCAAAAAAAAAACCTATAATTACATTAAAACTAGTACCTTCTAAACATATCACAATCTTGTCAAATCAACATGTTTACATAATATATTAATAGAAACAGTAAAATATAAACAAATGTGAGTTTGCCTAAATAATCACATTTGTTGTGTGTCAGTATTATGCTTGTGGCCAGATGCATCAGAATGGCCAAAGCTGCTAGACAGAAGTGCCCTCACCTGCCTCAGCTATCACATATGACTAAAATGAAAGATAAGAGCATGTCCCATAAACACGGGACTCTAAATTCTCATGACAGTGCATATTATGACTATGGTCTTCCGAGATGTGACACTTGTTTCTTGAAGACAGAGGCAACAGATTCCTCCAAAATGTTGGTACAGATCGTCACATCCCGGCAGACCATGACCTCGATCTTCTGGGACTGGCAGACTCATACAACTTGATGCTGTGCTGTTCCTGACAGCTTGTAGAATTGTGGTGACTTCATCTTCAGGACCAGGCAACCAATAAAGAAGAACTCAGCCAACACAGAATAACATCCCAGAAGACATGAATCTTCAACAAAACTTTTGTGAAAACCTCAAATTTCACAACAGTAGTAAAGATGCAAAACAAATCTTGTAAATCATGCAGCAAATGAAAAAGATGCATCAGCATGTACATGATTATACTCCAGTCATGGTATTAGAGTAATACAGTTACCCCTGCCTGGTCAACTGACACTTCAGCAACTCTATGGACCATCTGGGGCACAGCAGTACAGTAAAAACTGAGACATACTGAGGAGTTGGGCAGGCAAGTTTGGACAGCCACTGACTAGACTTATCACATACAAAATAAATGTACACAAAAATTTACAGAAGCTATGTACAGTTCTATCATGATTTTATTGCACACTCAGCACAACAGAACTATATAAAATGTACTGGAAACATGTATTAGAAAAGGCATAAAAAGATAAAGTTTTCCGTGTTCACTTCATGAAGGCATATAGGGGGAGCAGAGGTAGAGTTCCACTTATTCCTAACCCCAGCACTAGATGGAGGTGAGTGGTTAACTTCATGCCCCTGCCACTGTACAACCAGGAGAAGGTGCCCCTAGTACCCAATGAAAAGAGGCTGGGTGGGCCCCAGAGTCAATCTGGATGTCCTGCAGAGGAGTCTTGCCCCTGCTGGGCATAAAACTCAAAATAAATCGGCACCTATTGTAGTGTGGGAAAGTTTAATCAAGCACAACATCAATGGCTTCTAACAACCCTGTCTATATCACAGAGATGAAAATAATTGAGAAACATTACATTCATGAAGTGTGTATCAGAAATGCACAAAAAATTCTGGTAGTAAAATCTGCTGACAAGGCACCTCAGAGGCCAGGAAGCAAGAACTTATTTATGCTGACAATATGTCATGTGTGCATAATGCACCTAGGAAATACTTTATACATAGAGCAGTGGTTGCATAAAGGGTGCTGGATGCAGAGAAAGAAGAGTTCTACTAGTGAGTACAGATTGAGCATATCATGGCAGTGAGCATGAAGATCTGACACTGGATGGTTTGGTACACTGCTACCAACACTTGGGAGGAACCTGTTTCCAATGTCTTCATTTGGAGTACAAAAGGGGGGTAATATGTATGCCGTATAACAAGGCAACACAGTGTGAATTTGTTAAATGACTCGTGACCCACTGTAGTAACAATAATCAAGGATAATGCTGATAAGAACAGAACCATTCCACCCAGTGTTCAGGGCACTGAGCGGAGGTCGTTACAAACCGATCTGTATCACCTGCTGGTCACCATCACAATGAACACAGTGAATTAAATGTGTAAACTATTTTGAGATGTTCAAAGTGTTGCTCAGATATTGTTATGCATACTGTGGAACAGACTCTGACACAAAGTTGCTGCCTACAGCATGCCAATTGCCACAGTTCATAAAACAGCATAAAGTAACTGTGTTTGCATGTGGTTAATCGAAGCATATGGTAACTACTGTATAACAGATGAGACTTCATACTATGGCCTTCTGGGTCAAGACACAATATCATTTACCAGTATGCAACACAGATGTTGCTCTGATATGAAATGAGCATAAGGAAAACATTTCCAGCACCTTCTTTACGTTGCACCACAAATGGTGGACCCCTGACTGATGCCAATTTGGAAGCACAGTGTGTGTTGCAACTCCTGCTGTCATGCAAAATGATCTGAATAAAGCAGCGACATGAGCTGTCATATAAAATAATGTGCCAATGTACAATTTCATAAATTAGGTTTAAATTTCATTAAAAGCAATAGCTTCACAACTTCTCAGACCAATGCCTGATGAAACCTCATTACTAGGCAATGGACTTTGGTAGGGTTCACAAACTATGTGCCAACAAGCACATTGTTGCTCACAAGAATGGCAGTATGTTCATCCAAAATCATTACTTGAACTTGAAAACCTAGAATATGTCATTATGACACACAGAACTAGAGTATCGACTTTTGGCGCGCAGAAACCCAAGCTGTAGAAAAAAATTGCAACTGGAGGCACAGCATGGAAGCAAGACAAAGAAACCACCATCACAAAACTGCAAGGAACAAGGTATCACAGAATAACATGATACAGCTTGAGCCACGTATATCTACCGTAACATATGTGACAAAACTTGAAGTGCTAGACAGAGGGCATGCCCACACAAGATGCTACTGGCAATTGTAAAAGCACAAGGAATACTCAAGCATGCTAGTCACAGCCATCATGTCTACCACACAGTACAGACTCCACAAATGCAACACCATTTACACTTATCATGCAGCATCCAAAGTTGTTCTTACAGTGAATGACAGTGCTGCCCTTCATAACGTGGCACACAAAGAAAACTTCCCAGACACCTGCACTGCTAAGTACTGTTACAAGCACTGTGGTTATGAGCAGTCTGATTATGTAGCAACTGTTGTGATGGGATAGCAGAACAGGGGAAGTAGTTAGGAGTCTGATTTTTTAATTCTCCGTTACAGCAGATTTCGTGTAATAACTGACTGTAAGCTGACCATTTTCCAGTTTATGATGGTCAGATAATGCCCAGTGGCTTAGAATTAGTGTCAACGATAGATGACCCATACAGCAGGATAACAGTGCTGACTGAACATATACACCATACCTTACCATGACAGAGTACGGTATGATTCCATTTTTCTCGAATGTTGTGCTACTTCACTGAGTGAATGGTACCCGACATTTTACAACCACCATACTGCCTTGAAGCACTGTGCACCAACTACATGTCCCAGAAGACAAACATCCGATATGGGTCAATTATTAAAAGTTCCAAGTGCTAGACATCTTAATTGTTTTTTTTCCTTTGATGAATGCAGATATCAGGGGTCAGCTTACATCTGGGTTGTCTTACAATTAAGTGAATACAACAAGCACATGGTGCAAGCTGCCACCACATCTCACAGGCTCTTACAGAGAACACAGCGAGATGCATAAGCAATTTTGTATACCACAGATGTGAAATGAAGCACTGTGCAACAGACACCAACAGAAGATTGATTAATTTATGTGAATAATATCGCAATTCTAAATGGAAGGAAGTCAACACATTCAACATTACCCAACTTACATCTCTCTTCCATGTAGCATTAAATTACATCAATAATCAGTGTTCTCAGCTGTACATTAGCAACAACTGACGTGTTTGGTTTTTAGTGTATGGACAGAACTTGCTGTCTGCAGGTACAAGACAATTCCCTTGTATATGGCTGCTGACCATTTAGTTCACAGTGCTAACCACATGTACCACCTGCTTTATATATACATATAAACTCTCGCACTTTGCCTGCACAGTGTCTTTATGCGCTTCATATGATGCTCACCCTCAAGTGCAATTACTTCCCTGTACAGTGTTAACCACTTTAAGAGTTTGTAATGTAGATGCAACATGGTAGGAAGTGAATAGCCATATATAATGTACATGACCTTCGAACTTAAGATAGTTAAACTTGTAAATGCAAACAGAATCTACAATGGCTAAGTAAAGACACAGATAAAGCTTTCTGGGGAAGACACATTGGGGGGAGAGCAAGTAAAGCTCCATTCATTCTTAACCTTAGCATCAGACCAAAGTGAGAGGCCAGCTTCACACCTTGGACCCTGTACTTCTGGGATGTGATCGCCTGACGAGGCTCACCTACACAAATGATAACCCTTTGTTGGCATGACGAGGTTCACCTACACAAATGATACCCCTGTGGTGGCCTGACGAGGTTCATCTAGACAAATGATACTACTGTGGTGGCCTGACTAGGTTCACCTACACAAAAAGGCCATTCCTGAAGATGACACTGAACACAACCTCTACACTGACTGGATGTATTGTCAGTTAAGAAACACACTGCAGAGTGTAGAAATGCTCCACCAACCTGCCTGTGTACAATCAGTAAAACTTGGCTTGCACCTGACAAACACAGGAAAATTAAAATTTAACATCAAATCAATTAACAGAAATAAGACAATGGGATTTATTTTGATGGTGTGCACTTGTGGTTAAAATGTGATATGTTTCTAAGGGAATGCTCTGTGCTGTGGTATTTATCACACAGCTTCACTTCACCAGTCTGAACAGCAAGGCAGAACCAAAAAACACATACTTATCACTCTTTCCAGCTAAGATTTAACATCGTTATAAAAATCTTCCCTTCAAAACAATATAATATATAAAAATAGTTTAAAATACTGTACTGACCTTATAAGCTATTCCAAATAGTTCACTAAAACGAAGTACTATATGGAACGTTATGGCAGCTAGAGGTGCCTATACCCTAATTATATGTGCTGAGAGGTGCGTCTTGATATCATGAGCAGTGCTGATGTGTGTGCCACAGCATCCACTTTCATATACAATGTCTGCAATCACTGGCACGAGAAAAATTTTGCAAGGTGACAAGGATGAGGCACTCTGAAGTGGACGGAACTTTTATCTGAAGATGCGACAGGCACTCAGCTGTTGGTAGCAACAGTATGTGACATGGGGAAGTATGACTTTACCACCACCTTCAGGAGTCCTGGGTTCACAATACTCCACCTGCAACATGCAATATACCAACTTACAGTTCAGGTACACAATACAATGGAAGATTAATCATCTGAAGCGTGTGAGGTACTACCACCACTTGTGGATGCCTTTACAATGCAGACTAAGACAATTAAACATGAAACATTGGTGAAATACACAATCATTTTCAAGTACCAGACATGGCACTGCAGGCAATGTGACAACACGCGCAGTGTGAGTAAGTCTTGGGAAAACACTGAAATCAACATTATTTGAATTTGGGAATTTATTTTTTGCCAAAAATTCACTGTATTGAATAATGTCTCAAATACAAAGTTTCAGATCAATCTACTGCATTTTTAACACATGAACTACTATTCATATGCCAAGTCATATAAAAGAACAGGATTTATTTTCAGCTCTGTGTACAAGCGTAGTGTTCAGTTTCAGAACAGCTCGTAATAAAGTCTCCCAACATAAAACTGTGAACATTAGCTTTGGATACAAAACAATAAGAAAGAAAGATGAAGTGTTCCCACTATGCCACCATTATATTATCAATGTACAGTAGAACACATAAATATGTTACTCACTTCAGCCCTCTCTTTTTGAGCCGGGATTCAACTGCAGGCCGGATACGTGACTTGCCACCAGAACTATGAATGCCTCGTCCTGTGATGATGAACACACTCTTCTTGGTGTGCTGATCAGCAAGGGTGGCAATCTGTTCATCCAGGAAGACGTCCAGAACTTGTAGTGCTTCAGGTACTTGATAGTAATGCAGGTCAAGGGTCACTTTATCCTGCTTTATTGTGTGGGCAGACTGCAGGAATGTAACCGCTTCGGCATTTGCTTTATCCATACGCTGTTTGTGTAGTGTGGCCTACATGGCAATGACACCATACATGAAGAGATCAACAGATGTCTGTGTCCTAGTAACATTCGTTTCTTAGTTTACTTCTCAGTTATTCTGGCAGGGCAAACTGGGACCCTAACTAACCCCATTTGCAACACCCTGCCTATACTTACAGCAGTACATGTGTACTACCAGTTTATGATGAAATGAATACAAGCGCATTCAACACTAACACATCAGACACAAGTATGGCTGTCTGGATACAGCACCTGACCACACGTATGTCACAACAGTCAACAACAGGTTAATGGTATGATACTAACTTTTTCTGGAGGGACTACAAACAACATGAATACCATTCATAAAGGTCAGCCTCCTATAAGCTAAGTTATTTAATACTTTCACCATTTCACTCACCATCTGGAAGTAGTAGGATGCAGTGCCAGTACACCCCTTCTGAAGAGCTTCTTTTGCCATGTGGAAACGCTCATCATGCAGCTGCTTGTGATGCCTTGCGTCTGCACGGTACTGTTCCACTACTTTCAGTGCCTTTTGGTGTAGACTCAGAGTATTATCGTCTGTGGGATCCCGCACCACCACTATGGGTAGTGGCTTTGAGATTCCAGACTGCACACACACACAATGAGGCAACTGTTCATAACAATGCAACTACCATGCCACGACATGTCTGTGTGTGGTTTATTTAGTGAAACTACAATTACAGAGCACTGCTGGAGTGGTAACTGGCAAGGTTCTGTGAAAAATGTGTTCTAGAATCATTCTGCCCACCACAAATTCAACAAGGATTGACCAGGTAATGAGCCTGGCCACCCTGACGACAAACGATGTGACAGAATGTGCCCAAAATGCATACCTTGTTTTCCTGATCCACCTTGCACTGTTCCTGTCTGGCCTGTTCCATGAGAGAATGCTCATGTGCAACCAGTGCCTCAGGTGCGATGACCGTTTGAACATGTTCTTCTTGGGCGTTTCCAGTAGACGCCATAACTTCCTCGAAGGTCCTCTCAAAGGAATTCTCATGGGCAGTGAACAATTCTAGTAGCACACCCCTGTCGAGATTTGGGAACAACTCACACAACATCTGTTTTTTGAGCTTTGTGGCCAGGTCATCATCCTTTCCTTGCATCTGTGCCTGCAGCATGTAACCACAGAAACATTTACATATGTATGTCTTGTGGAGATAAACACACGAATGTGACCATGAGCTTCATCACAGTACCTGATCACTTCTGCACAGAGCAAGTGCCATTTCCATGTCCATAATCTCTTGCAGGTTAGGAATGACAGGGGTACCCTGTTGCTTCTCTTCCTGCTCCTGCAACTGACGGGCCAGCTCCTCATCTGTAAACAAATTACACACAGGTCACTGTGCACTTTAAAGAGGAACATTTCTACATGTTACACACAGGAGACTGTGCTCTTTACAGATGCACATCTGCATGTTACACACAGGTGACTGTGTGCTTTACAGAGGCACATCTATACATGTTACATACAGGTGAGTGTGCACTTTACAAAGGCACATCTGTACATGCTGCATACAGGTGGGAGTGCACTTTACAGAGGCACATCTGTACATGTTACATACAGGCGAGTGAGCACTTTACAGAGGCACAACTGTACATGTTACATACAGGTGAGTGTGCAATTTACAGAGGCACATCTGTACATGTTACACACAGGTGACTGTGCACTTTACAGACGCACATCTCTACATGTTACACACAGGTGCACTTCACAGAGACATATTTGTACATGTTACACACACAACTGGAGCTCCTAAAATCTTACAATGAACTTCAGTTCACCTCTTTAGTGTTTACTTCTTTGTTTGTTTAGAGTTTCACTGAACAACTCACTCAGTAGCTCAGACTGTGTCCTGTCAAATGGTACTGTACCAATAAATGAAGGAATGCAAGGCTTACTGAGTGAAGTGCACCTGTATGGAGGTTCTGACAAAAACCATGAAAAATCTCTGTCAGTATAGCTGTACTGTAGGCTAGGATTTGAACATGGGACATAATGCATCTGAAGGAGGGGCACTGCCCACTTGACTGTGTCACCATGTCTGACTTGTGTGGTCAAAAGTACAGGTTCCTACTGCTGACAGACAACCGTTACAGCACAGTGAGATATGGAACTGGTTCACAGTGGTTTGGCAAAACTGGTAACCAGAAGGAACTATTATATTCAGGAAGAAATTAAGAGCAGATTGAAGTCAGGGAATGCTTGCTATCATTCAGTGTAGAGTGTAGAATGTTTTGTCTTCCAGTTTGCTATCCAGAAATATACACAAGATACAAAGAACTATAATTTTGCCTGTTGTTTGGTATGGTTGTGAAACTTGGCCACTCACATTGACAGAGTAATGTAGGCTGACAGCTTCTGAGAACAGAGTGTTGAGGAGAATATTTGGGCCTAAGAGGGACGAGGTAACAAGGGAGTGGAGAAAACTACATAATGAGGAGCTTAATGATCTGTACTCCTCACCCAATATTGTTCGGGTGATAAAATCGAGAAGAATGAGATGGACGGGGCATGTGGCACATATGGGGAAGAAGAGAGGTGTATACAGGTTCTTGGTAGGGAAAACTGAGAGAAAGAGACCACATGGGAGACCCAGGCATAGATGGTAGTATAATATTCAAATGGATCTTCAAGAAGCGGGATGTGGGGGTATGGACTGAATCGAGCTGGCTCAGGACAGGGGCAGGTGGAGGGCACTTGTGAATGTGGTAGTGAACCTTTGTGTTCCATAAAATGAGGGGAATTTCTTGACTAGATGAAAACTGGTCAGCTTCTCAAGAAGGAATGTGCTCCATGGAGTGGGTAAGTAAGGTACCTAGAAGGACAAACAACTACAGTGGAAACAAGCCTGACCTGGTCAGATGCTACAAAGCAAGTGCACCACTTCCAGTGACACCATGCATGAACACATGCACACAAGAATGAAATTTTGAGGCTCTGTTTGAAAAGCTTTATGAACGTACAGAGTACTCCCAAATGTGATGTATATACTACGACTTCCATAATGTGAAACTTGAGGTTCTCACAGCAGAGTTGATCAAGATTCAAGTCTTCTGAAATATGATGCTGTGTCAAACAGAACAGAGATATGACCCTTTGGACAGGATTACCAAAGGACACAGCAGCATATCCCAGGAGACTTAGATTTTAAAAGTTCCAAGAAAATCCAATGTCAAACCACCCACACAGTTGTACAAGCTCATTACATCACACAGCCATTTTTAATGATCATCTCGTCCACTCTACAGACCTTCTTGTACCATCTGCTCCATCTGCTTGTACTGCTGTTCCTGTAATAGCAGCTGCGACTCCATCAAGTAGTAATAAATCTGACGGGCCAGAGATAGAGGCAAGTTCACCACTCGTTCCATGCCTGTGAACCCCAACAGTTACAGTACAACCTGTTCACACACAGAACGTCAACAGGGCATCCTGCAGTACATGTTCACGCATACTTTGAATTCTGCAGCACCTGAACTGCCATTAACAACATAAACGTCTTTCCTTAAGAATTTTTATAACATTTACAAATGAGGGACATCAATGCTACATGCTAAGTCATGCCAGAAAACTTAAGTATTGATTGCCCAACATGATTTCTTGCTAATCAGAAAAAAATTATAATGTTTTGTGATAACTGGCTGATGTCAACTAAGAAGTACTGCTGTATACATCAGAATGACCACAAACCTTCTGAGCATGGGGGAAATGGGTCCCCAAACTTTTGGTACAGCAGGGACACAAACCCAGGATCCAGGGTGATTGGAAGCGTATCTTCTTCCTCTGTGCCACTACTGCTGCTGTCCATGTCAACATCTACAGCAACGTCACTTTTGTGCACATCCAGAGCATCACGAGCATGAGGTGTTGGTGTTCTGGTTCCTGAAGATCCAATAGCTCCGAGACAACTCTCTTCCACGAACAGGGTGTTGTTTGGAGAAGACTGCACAGGCTTTGTGGTCACTTCACCCATGTCCAGTGGCTCCCCATGCCACAGTTTTCTGATCCGCAACGTGTGTTCCGGGTAGCTGGCACCGCTGAAAGTGGCACTCTCCTCCAAATACTGCTTCAGTTGTTGTGACTCTTCTGACAGTGGCACCTTCCTTCCACTCTCCCTTCTCCATTGTCTGGTTGTCTGCACAATGCATGGTGGCACCTTGTCTTCTACTGGCGGTGCTGAAGCTTCTTGATTGGACACATCAATGACAGGAAAAGATAGTTCTTGGAAGACAGAATCTTCTGTGTCATTGGGTGGTGCAAGAGGTGTAAACTGCTCCAGTTTTGATTCCAGCAATAAATCTATTGCCCAGTTCAAGTCACCACAGCATTTATCAAAGATTTCCTTAAGGCCATCTTCGGGTGCATTTGGAAAAATGGTTGCCAACTGCATAAAATCGCGGTTCCTTTCTTCATTAACTGCTTGTGAAGATCCTAGCACTGCACCAGTGATGTCTTCTTCATTTGTCATAGAGCTCTTGTCAAGTGTCAGTGTATGTGGAACAGGTCTGTCAAAAAGCTTGAGTGGTGAAATACCTTCGCTGATGCTACGATTGTGTCCAGTAATAATCCTGATGCCCTCCATAGGTTCAGGAATATCCTGGTGCCTGTTAAGTTGTGAAAGGAGGGAGAAGTCTTTGTAGTGTGTGTTTGTGGAGGTGTCTGCAATAGCTGCAACACTCTTTGTTACATCACAACACTGAGCTCCTACTGCTGAAGAACCATTACTCTGCAATTTACTGACAAGCCTGCTCTCCCAGGAGCACTGCATAAAATCATCTGGTGTAAGCAGTGTTGGCGTTCTGCCTGACAACAAACGTTTTCCACTTCCGCTCTGCTCTGTTTGGTAACTTTCTGCAGCTACAAAACCTGATCGTTGTGGCTGTGGGCCTGCAGACAGTTTGTGTTCTTCCTGTTCAGTGTGTTTGTTCTCCCATGATCCTGAAGGCTCTGGCACTGTGTCCCAAGCCTGGACTTCAGGTGGCTCAACCTCTTTTTGCACTTCAGCATCACCTGACTCTTCCTCTTTCCCTTCAACCACCCGTTGACGAGACCTCTGCTCTCTCGGACCACACAAATCATCAGGCTTTGTGTGTACCTCCTTACTGTTAACTAACAAATCTTCCTGTCCCCACACTTCCTCTGCCTCCCCAGCTCCCTCCTCTTTGCATTTCATAACCCATGTTAGCAAGTCATAAGATGGAGCAGGCTGAACTGAGGCCAAACTTTTCAAGTCACTGGCTTCAACACACTGTTCCCTCCCATCACTATCAGAGGCTTCTTCAGAGCTTACAGCATTATGGCATTTGTCTTTGTTACTTGCTCCAGCACAAGGTTCATGTGTGTCTGGAGAAGAGACAAGTTTTAATTCTGCTCCTTCAAGCAGGAAGAGACGGTTCTCAGGACCCTCAGCTAGGGGTATGTTGGTTGCAGGTAACAGGTCTGTATCGAGCATGTGACCTTCTGCATTTTCTGGCATCAGTTTCTCCTGATCTGAAGGCACCACAGATGTAGAAACTTTTAAACCAAGTGGACACACTTCTACTGCTTTATCACTGACATCTTTTGACACAGGTGGAGCTACCAAAGGCACCAGAACTGGAGAAATTTCCAACTCACATGGACAAAGTTCTACTGTTTTAGCAGTGTCATCTGCCGTCACTGGTACAGCTGCTGTACTTATTACAATGGATTCTTGTGTCAGTTCCTTAACAGCAGAAGCTGCTGTGCTCGATTCTGAGGATGGTGTTTCCCAGTGGATAGCTTCCACCCCTGTCTCAACAGGGACAGTGCTCAGCCATGGATCAAATTCAGCAAGTGAGAATGAATATGTTGGCACAGCAACTTCTAAGTCACTTTGTTTAGTCCATATCTCTGCTGCAAGAGGTACATTCATTGGCGGCAGTAACTGCTGTACTCCATTTTCCAGGTTATCCTCAGCATCACCCAGTATATCTATCAGCAAATTTGAAGTCTCTGGTCCAGCTCTGCATTCTGCATTCAGTGAGTTCTGTGATACAGTTACATCAGCAGCACCAGATGACAAGTCAATCAGTAAATCTTCCGCGTGCTCTGTTGTGGCATCAGGATCTTCTTGCACTCCTGTGTCTTGTGTCTCAGGATGGTGCTTCTGATACACCCATTTCGAATCATCCATTACCAAGATATACTCCCAGCACTGCACCTCAATGGGAACTGATTCCGGATTGTCATCTCCGTTCAGTCCCTCATCTCCTTGAGCATTATCATCACTCTGGTACAGCCACTCATTGTCATCATCATCCTGCCACTCATTAAGGTCCTTACATTCAGGCTCCACTTCATCATTATCAATATCACTGTCCCACACCTCCTCCTCCTCTTCCTCATGATCTTCATCATCATCATCACTACTGTCCTCACCAGAAGAACTGTCATCTTCAGTCTGTGCATTCACATCCACAGGAGCACAGGTACTGACAGTACTTTTTTGTGATGACACTGAATCTTGAGCAGTCCACTTCTTTACTGCATCACAGCTATCTGCTAATGGTGGCATGCCTGACTTCTCTTGCAACAGAACGTCACTGACAGTCAACCCATTATTTACGCGACTGTTCGCAATTTCTGGATCCAAGGTTCGACCCTCTGCCAGAGCCTTCTTAGCAAGGTACACTGCTAAGGTGTTCATGACTGAACTAAATTGAGAAGGTGCAGCTGGCTGTTCAGGAGCTTGTGATGGTTGGGTTGCAGATTTTGATTTTCTCTTCCTCTTCCTCTTAGGCTTCATTTCTGGAGGGATTACTGTAACAGCTTGAGCCTTCTTATTTTTCTTCTTCGCCTTCGGTTTGACTTGTGGTGGCAGTGGATTGGCAGCTGGCTGTGGTGGTGTGTTACCTGCTGCATACTTTAACTTGAGCTTTGTTAGAAGTAACTTTCCTGTTAGGTTCCTCTCAAACCGAGCCAGCATGGCTTGGATCTGTGGGTAAGGCACACCATGCACATTTCTGCGTGCCAGCTGTGATTCCTGGTAGCGCCACGGAGTGGATGGTTCAATTAACTCCAGTACATATCCATTCCTCACAGCAACCTCAGCATAAGGTTTCATCTCCCAAACCTGTGCAAATAAATTTACACACTCGATGAAAATGTACATCTCCATATTAATGCAGACTACAGCCAAAACAGCAATTCCCCACTGTATAAAAAGGATATAGAAAATTACAACACACATTACAATGCAACACTCAGTACATACAGACCCAGCTACAAATTCGTAACTACAACTGTTAAATTGTCAGACACAAGCTTCTGCAAAAACACACTTGAAATGTTAATACTTTATTTTCATTTATTTACTACTTTATGATTTATTTATCAACCTGTAAAGAGTTTATGTTAAAGGAAAAGGTAAGGTAAAGTAGTCTATCTACAAGTCATGAAGGTGTAGTGCCACTCATTCTAACCTCAGCACTAGGTAGAGGCGAGTGGTCAGCATAATATCCAGGTGCTTCACTCCCATGGAAACAGCCTCCCCCTACCCCCCCCCCCCCCCATCCCCTTGTAAACGGGGGGGGGGTATGCCCACACCCCCTGTTCGCTGTACCTGAGAAACAACAAAATCCTTTGCCTTCCCCCATTTTTACACCCGCAGTGACCCCCCCACAACCCAA
>Ga0123354_10005563_pt1 | contig 18368 bp, 20 predicted proteins | sample TergutLab28metaG_2_FD_97872 | JGI IMG/M metagenome (GOLD analysis project Ga0123354, IMG submission 97872) | Labiotermes labralis P4 segment gut microbial communities from Petit-Saut dam, French Guiana - Lab288 P4 | ecosystem: Host-associated > Arthropoda: Insects > Digestive system > Gut ...
AATTTTAGATCGTAAATTTATAACATGGCTTAAAAAACAAGGTCATGAAGCTACGCTTTATCTCTTTTTAATTTATTATTAACCACATCGATTCTTCGAATTCCTAATTCCTAATTCCTAATTCCTAATTTATAATTTATAATTCCTAATTGCTTTTATGAGGCAACGCATTATCTGCTGGTATCCGGCAAAAGTGAAACATACGGCGGAAAAAAACATTCACCGGTTTTTGGAACAAGCGGGAATAGAGCATTACATTCCCCTGCAAGACGGCAAAACAGCCGTTCCGGGATTGATATTCGTTCACACCGATTATGCTCGGGCATTGTCGCTCAGAGAAGAATCGGGGAACGCAATTTCTTATTTGCCCGACAGCATCAACCAGGGTTTCCAAGTGGTATCCGATACAGAGATGCAACAGTTTCTGTTCCTGCAACGATTGGCGGGGAAGTTCTACTTTCTGCCCGACCCGGAGAATCTGAAGGGAGGCGAAAAGGTTCGAGTCACGGGAGGCGAATTTGCGGGTATCGAAGGGGAACTGTACCGACTGAGGGGTCATAAACGAGTAGTTGTCAGGTTGGGAAATATGCTGTCGGTGGCGATGAGCGAGTATATCGCCAAAGAACACCTGGAGAAAATTAGTGGTTAGTGGTTAATGATTAATGGTTAGTATTTACCATTTACTATTTACTGCTCTCGAAGAGAGCAAACCTGACTATGCAGTATGCTAAGCATACTATACTACTTTGAATGTGGATAACCTTTCGGGTTTTCCGTTCTATATAATCTGTTTTAATGTGTTAAAGCAGAACTAATAATATATAGATTTGCATAATTCAAAGGATAGTATTATTTTTGTATTGTTGAAGAGAAGTAATAAACTGTAAAATAAAAAGTCAATATGGAAACTAAACTTACACTTAGTATTGAGTCGGGACTTGTGCAAACGGCAAAAGATTATGCTAAGAAGAAAGGATACACGCTTTCCAATTTGGTGGAAAACTATTTTTTGACGCTTATTAAAATTGAAGAAACTGAACAAACAAATAGTAACGCTCCGATAGCAAATGCATTGTTTGGATCTTTAAACGCTCCGGATAAACCGGACTACAAAGAGGAATTAACAGATTTCTTAATTAGAAAATATTTATAATGCAAGAAATATTCTTAGATACCAATATTGTGATTGATTATTTAACTAATCGAGAACCTTTTTCTAAAATGGCATTACGCTTATTCTCTTTGGCAGAAAACAATAAAGTACGATTGAACATTTCTGCAATATCTTTTACAATTATTTATTATGTGTTAAGAAAAAATAATTCGCCTGAATCTATTATAGAGAGTTTAGTGTCTTTGTCCGGTATATGCAATGTCATGCCTGTGAATCAAACTATTATAGACCAAGCTTTGAGGTCGGATTTTAAGGATTTTGAAGATGCTGTACAATATTATTCAGCGTCGCAAAATAAAAATTGTTCTGCAATTATTTCAAGAAACAAAAAAGATTTCCAATCATCGGAAATCAAGGTAATGTTGCCGGATGAATTTCTACGGATTAATGAATTACTTTAATTTTTTAAATTTACCACGACGTTCACAAAAATACCCTCGCGCCCATAAATGTTGTCCCCTGTATTGTTTTCGCAAGTGTGCAAAACACCCCCCAATCGCTTCGCTTCATTGGGGGTTATGAAGATTAAACCCTTCGGGTTTACAGTTCTTGATAAACTTTTTAATCTGTTAAAGTAGAAATAATAATTTCCGGCTAGGCCAGTTTTATCGGTTTCAACTTGGTTAAGAGATTATTGAGATAAGGAAACGAAACAGTAGGTGTGGATAATATATGATTATTTTTATCGGATTGCCTGCGTAGCAGGCAAACAAGCACAAAGGTAAATATAGTAATAAATAATTCAAAAACAAAACATTTATTTGTTTGATAATAAAACATTCATTACCTTTGTTTCCTAAAACGGAAGGAACAATTATGAACTCGCAAATATCTCAAAAAGAATTAGGACAACGACTTAGCGATTATCGCAAGATGAAAGGCTTAACACAGGATGATTTAGCTAAAAATATAGGTATATCGCGTTCTTCGCTGGCTCAGATTGAATTGGGAAACAGAAGCATTGATGTTTTCGAGTTCCGGAAAATGGCAATGACTTTAGGTTTCTCGTTGGACCGGTTTTTGTCTTCCGGTTATAGCGATCACAATGAATGGACAGAGCAACCGGAACCGGTAGAGGAAGATAACAACATCCGGATTTCCGTTCCCGAATTAAAAGTCAATAAATTTAAGAATGTGCTGTTATACCTGCTGGAATGTTGCGCCGCCAAACCGAATGTTGGGGAAACCGTTCTGAATAAATTGCTTTATTTCTGCGATTTCAATTATTACGAAATATACGAAGAACATTTGACGACTGCAAGGTATAAGAAAATGCCCTACGGACCCGTTCCTCAGTTGATAGAAGGAATTATTAATCAAATGATTGCCGACAAACAATTGCAACGGATCAAAACGGAATACCACGGTTTCACCCAAACCCGATACCTGCCTTTGGTGAAATCCGACTTAACGCAACTATCGGCTGCCGAAAAAACGGTAATCGACGATGTGGTCCGGCAGATGAGCGATTGGAATGCCAATCAAATCAGCGAGTATTCGCATAAAGATTTGCCTTGGCAAGCAACAGACGATAGCGATTATATTGATTATGAATTGGCTTTTTATCGTCGTCCACCATATTCAGTAAGAATATATCCTGAAGATGAAGATTAATTTTGAAGAATTGCCGGAATATCAAAGGGATTTGAAACGGTTATTGAAAAAATACAGAACCTTAACAAGTGATTTGGAATTCGTTCGAAAAAGCTTAAATTTCTATCCGGATGCTTATCCTCCTTTCAGTTTCAGAATCGAAAATTTAGGTATAACAACTTGCGTCATCAAGATAAAGAAAATAGCAAGCAAAAGTTTTAACGGACGAGGTGTAAATTCCGGCTTCCGATTGATTTATGCCTGGTTTGAACAGGAACAACGGATCGTTTTTATTGAACTGTATCATAAGAAGGAAAAGGAAAACGAAGACAGAGAACGAATATTGAGGAGTTTTGGATGATTTCTCTTTTAGGAATCTTCACCGATTACTTTACAACTCATAATTGGCTAAGGATGAATATTGGGAGAAGGAAACGAAATAGTAGGCGTGGACAATATATGATTATTTTTATCGGATTCTGTCGTTAGTTAAACAATTGCCTCAACAGGAAAAAATTAAATTATCGAAAGAACTTGATTCATCCTGCTCTCGAAGAGAGCATTCAACAATGGCTAAACGAAATCAAAACCAAAACTCAGCCATCCATTATTCCCAATGCGGAAGTGATTGAATACAAAGGAAGTGAAATTGTAGAGTTTTCTGTTCAGCAATTTCCGGTGAAGCCGGTTGCCTGTCGCGGACGATATTTTAAGCGGGTGAAAAATTCCAATCATCAACTGTCACCTATTGAAATATCAGATATGAGTATGCAGACACTTCAAGTTTCATGGGATTCATATCCTGCTCAAGATGCATCTATCGGGGATATTGATTGGGCAAAAGTAAATAAATTCATCAATAAAGTAAATGAAAAAGGTAGATTTCAATTATCGGAAATACTCGAAGAAGACTTGAAGAAACTCAAACTGATACGAAACGGAAAGATTACTAATGCGGCGTTATTGCTTTTTGCAAAAGAGGAAATAATTTACAACGTGCATTTGGGTAGATTTAAAACACCTTTCCTGATCATTGACGACCGCATATTGCGTTTGCCGCTATTTGAAGTTGTGGAAGAAACTATGAAATATATTGTTTCACAAATAAAATTTGCATTTGAGATAACAGGGAAAACCATTCAACGTACCGAAATACCGGAATATCCGTTAGACGCTTTGCGTGAACTGGTTTTAAATGCGGTAATTCATCGAGATTATATGAGTTCTGCAGATATTCAAATAAAAATATATGACAATTACATCACTTTTTTCAATCCCGGGAAATTACATGATGAGTTAACCATAGATGATTTAAAAACAGACTCTTATCCTGCTTATGCAAGAAATAAATTGATAGCCGAAGCTTTTTATTTAACCGGCGATATAGAAAAATACGGCAGCGGATTTTTGCGAATCAGAAATGCGATATCTTTTTATCCAACAATGACAATAGATTTTAAGGAAATCGGCGGTGGTTTTATGGTTACAGTGGCTTATTCCAAACAAAAAACAAGCACAAAGGTAACAGAAAAGGTAACAGAAAAGGTAACAGAAAAGGTAACAGAAAAACAGCAAATTATTATTGATACTATAAAAAATAACCCATATATCAGTTCAACAGAACTGTCTTTAGTTGTTGGTATTTCTGCACAAAAAGTCAGAATTAATCTTTCAAAATTAAAAGAAAGAGGTGTTATTGAGCGTGTTGGTCCAAACAAAGGGGGATATTGGAAAATCATTCGGAATAATTCATAATCGTCCCCGTTGAAACTAATCTGACTATATCGACTTTATAAATACATTTTTACTATTGATAAAATTTTTGCCTTGCGGATTAAAGGTAAAGCTCATAATATCCGGCTAGGCCGGTTTTATCGGTTTCAACTTGGTTAAGAGATTATTGAGATAAGGAAACGAAATAGTAGGTGTGAATAATATATGATTATTTTTATCGGATTCTGTCGTTAGTTTAACAATTGCCTCAACAGGAAAAAATTAAATTATCGAAAGATGTTATTCATCCTGCTCTCGAAGAGAGCCAACCTGACTAAGCAGTATGCTAAGCATACTGTAATACAAACGACTAAACAACATCCTGCCTGCGTAGCAGGCAAACAAGATGAACTTCTATATAAACAGAACGCCTGTAACGCCTGTGATACCGGCAGCGAATCTAACATTGCAGGCTTGCCCTGCAATCCCTTGAAAATATATGAAGACATTAATTTCGGCTCGGTAGGTTTTATCGGTTTCCGGTTGGTCAAGAGATTGTTGGATGAAGGAAACGAAATAGTAGGTGTGGATAATTCCATTAACAACCATTCAACAAAAAGTTTATGATATGATTGCAATTCATTTTATCTTAAAATAATTGTTAACCGTAAAATTCATAATTTACTTTTAGTCGTTATTCATAACTTTGAAAATTATCAATGAGTTTAAAACAAAAAACCGTATCCGGAATTTTCTGGAGTAGCACAGAACGCTTTTCTGTTCAAGGAATTCAATTTGTGTTACAAATAATTATGGCTCGTTTATTACTTCCCAGCGATTATGGGTTAATCGGAATGCTGGCTATTTTTCTCGCTATTTCACAATCGTTTATTGACAGTGGGTTTTCCAATGCATTGATTCGAAAACAAAACCGTACGGAAGCGGATTTTTCTACCGTTTTCTATTTCAACATTGTTGTAGGACTGTTTTTTTATTTCATATTATTTTTTGCTTCTCCTTACATTGCCGCATTCTATAATGCTCCTGTTTTGGAAATTTTAACAAAAGTCATAGCAATAAATGTCTTTATCAACTCTTTAGCTATTGTACAGCGTGCAAAGTTTACTATTAATGTTGATTTCAAGACCCAGACAAAAGCTTCGTTATCATCGATCATTATTTCCGGGATAGTTGGTATCGGGTTGGCGTATCGTGGTTTTGGCGTATGGGCTTTAGCCGTTCAATCGGTTTTGAGCAGTTGCATAAATATGATTGCATTGTGGGTACTTTCTCGTTGGAAACCTCAAATAGTATTTTCCACCTCTTCTTTTAAAGAATTATTTTCTTACGGCTCCAAATTATTATTATCCGGTTTGTTGGATACTGCTTATAAAAACATATATACTATTGTCATAGGGAAAAAGTTTTCTAAAGTCGATTTAGGATATTATACCCGTGCCGATCAATTTTCTCAGTTTCCTTCTTCAAATATTACCGGTATATTGCAACGTGTTACTTTCCCCGTTTTAAGCAGTATTCAAGACGACGATGAAAGATTAAGAGAGACTTATCGTAAATTTTTACGACTTTCGGCATTTGTCGTTTTTCCTCTGATGATAGGTTTATTAGCAGTAGCCGACCCTTTGATTCGATTACTGTTGACAGAGAAATGGGCCGGCGTGATTTTGCTTTTACAAATATTGTGTCTATCGCAAATGTGGTATCCGATACATGCGATCAACCTTAATTTATTGCAGGTAAAAGGTCGTTCCGATTTATTTTTGCGACTTGAAATAATAAAAAAAACAATAGGAGTTTCTGTTCTTTGCATTACACTTCCTTTGGGGCTTATCGCCATGTGTTGCGGTATGATTGCCACTTCATTGATTGGTCTTTTTATTAATACATATTATACAGGAAAACTGATACGGGTTGATTATTTGGTGCAGATGAAGGATTTGCTTCCCATTTTGGGAAATTCTTTTTCAATGGGAATCTTTGTCTGGGGTATTACACAATTGATTCATATCAATATATTAGCATTAATTGCAGGAATTACAATTGGAATCTTTTATTATTTTTCTGTAGCACATATGACCCAATCCAAAGAGTTGCAAGAAATTAAAAGTTTAGTAGATAAAGAAAACGTGAAAAAGAAATTATGGAATCTTCGAAAATAATCACTGTAACTTCGCCGTTACTTCCTTCTTTAGATGATTTTCTGCCCTATCTTCAAGATATTTGGAACAGAAAATGGTTGACCAACAATGGATATTATCACCGTGAACTGGAAAAAGCGTTATGCGATTATTTAGGAATAAAATACATCAGCCTTTTCACAAATGGTACATTACCATTAATTACCGCTTTGCAGGTGTTACGTATAACCGGCGAAGTAATAACGACTCCTTACAGTTTTGTGGCGACTACTCATTCGCTTTGGTGGAATGGAATCAAACCTGTTTTTGTGGATATTGAACCTGAAACATGCAACATTGACCCGACTAAAATAGAAGCTGCAATTACACCGAAAACCACAGCAATCATGCCTGTGCACGTGTATGGCTATCCAGGCGATATAAAAAGTATTCGGGAAATCGCAGACAAATACGGTTTAAAGGTGATTTATGATGCAGCTCACGCTTTCGGAGTGAGAGTTAACGGGAAATCCATTTTGGATGCGGGAGATATGTCTACTTTGAGCTTTCATGCAACAAAAGTATATAATACGATTGAAGGAGGAGCATTAGTTTGCCGTGACGAACAAACTAAAAAACGTATTGATTACCTGAAAAATTTTGGTTTTGCGGATGAAACGACAGTGGTGGCTCCAGGTATTAATGCCAAAATGGATGAAATTCGATCGGCGTATGGGTTATTGGAATTAGAAAAAGTTGATGACGCAATTGAAGCTCGCAAAAAAATAGCGCTGCAATACAGAGAAGCATTAAAAGATGTCCCCGGCATCGGTTATTTGGAAGACATGCCGGGTGTCAAACACAACTATGCCTACTTCCCGATTTTTGTTGATCCCAAACAATACGGAATGACACGTGATGAATTGTATTTCAAAATGAAAGAATTCAATATTTTTGGGCGAAGGTATTTTTATCCGTTAATCAGCACATTTTCAACCTACAGGGGCTTAGAATCGGCGAAACCGGATAATACACCTTTAGCATCAAAAATAGCGGATAGCGTGATTTGCCTGCCGATATATGCAGATTTGGAAATTGAAGATCTTGAAAGAGTAATTGATATTGTTAGAAAATTACAAAAATAGATTCCAATATTGTATTATTGAGGATTATAGCGATGTTTATGATCGTAATACATCACTATTGCGTAAATTCAGAATTGACAGGTCTGTTTGATTATGATAAAATTACTTTTGATACTCTATTAGTGCAATTTATGGCTTTTGGTGAGAAAGTTTGTGTAAATTTTTCTTTATTATTTCTGGCTTCTTCATGATTAACGGAACATTTAAAATTGAAAAAGTGTGGAAATTAATCGCACAAATTTTATTCTATTCGACCACGATACTGTTAATATTAAGTGCAATCGGTTATCAATATTCCTATAAACAAATACTTCATGATATGCAAGGAGGTATTATTTGGGGTATTCAAACTTCGTTTATCACTTCATATCTATTGGTCTATATATTGTCCTCTGTAATCAACAAAACATTGAAAACAATAACAAAAAAAGAATTTATCCTTCTTGTTACTGTATTATTGTTCTATTTTTCAATCCTTTCTACGTTCTCCATTAATACTTGGAATTATTTCGGTTGGGCTTTCACTTGCTATTGCTTCGGAGCGTTTTTGAAAATGTATGGGAACGATTATAAGATATATAAACAAAAATATCCAAATGTATTATTTGCTGTTGGATGTCTTTTGTTAATTTGGGTTAGTATGATTATGTTTGATTATTCGCCAATACCAAAATTAAAAGGGAAATGGTCTTTTCTGATGTCAGATGCAAATAAGTTACCTGTATTTTTAATGGCAGTTTTTATATTTGTTTTTTTCAAAAACTTAAAAGTAAGGCACAACAAAATAATAAATACAGTAGCAGCATCTTGCTTTGGTGTATTATTAATTCACACCAATTCAGATACAATGAGACAATGGTTATGGAAAGACTTTTTACATAATACAGACCGGTTTACATCTTCATATTTATGGCTGCATATGTTGTTGTCTTGCATTGGAATATACATCGCTTGTACTATAATTGATATTTGCAGAATCAAATTTTTAGAAAAACCAATATTCAATTTGATTGGAAATAAAAAAGCAAAAGAGAGTGGAAATTAGGATTTGCTGATATATGAAGGATTGGAAAAAGAAGATATTGAACATATTATAAGATTGATTCTAAAATGAAACTTGGAATAATGCAACCATATTTTTTGCCGTATATCGGATATTTTCAACTTATTAATGCTGTTGATAAATATGTAATTTACGATGATGTGAATTACATAAAAGGTGGTTGGATTAACAGAAACAAACTTTTACTTAATGGAAAGGATTTTATGTTTAATCTTATACTTTCCGGAGCAAGTCCTAATAAACTAATAAATGAAGTTTTTGTAGCAGAAGATCAATCAAAACTAATGAAAATTATTTGCAATGCATATAGCAAAGCACCACATTTTAACAATACCTTTTATTTGCTACAAACGATATTTGAATTTAAAAATAAAAATTTAGAGAAATTTATAGGAAATAGCTTAATACAAATTGCTAAATATTTAAACATTAATACAGAATTTATTTATTCGTCGGATTTGAGAAAAAATTGTTCGTTAAGGGCACAAGAAAAAGTCATTCATATCTGCTCCATTTTACAATCAACAGAATATTATAATTCAATTGGCGGGATGGAATTGTACGACCGAGTAAATTTTGAAGCAAAAAATATAAAATTATATTTTTTAAAAACTCTACCAATAGAATATGTGCAATTCAATAATACATTTATTCCAAGTTTGTCTATTTTAGATGTAATAATGTTTAATTCTGTGGAAGAAATTAATAGTATGTTGAGAAAATATGAATTGGTATAATAGTATCTGCGGTTATTTTGAATTGTCAAATAACATCAAACGAGATTGACAAATGAAACACGGCTTATATAAAAATACGGCGAATAAAAGTGATATAGAAGTTTACTTTAATTCTCTTTCAGAGGAATTTATAGAGCAATTAAAACAGTCGGTTATCATAACTGATTATATCGAAAAATTTATAAGAAATGCTGTTTTATATGAATTTTGGAAAGATAATATTTTGATTGGGCTTGCAGTTGTTTATGAAAATAGAGGTATTGACAATCCCGCATATTTGACAAATCTTTCTGTTTCTAAAGGTCAAACAGGAAAAGGGGTTGGAAGTAAATTGGTGCAATTTATGATTTCAAAATTAAAACAAAAAGGATTTTCGGAACTTATATTGGAAGTAATAAAAGACAATAATATAGCCTTGAATCTGTATGCAAAATTTGGTTTCTTCATTGATAGTGAGAAAAATAGCAATTCTTGGCTAATGAAATTATATCTAAAAAATTAAACGATGAATAAACAAAATCCATTAGTAAGCATTTGCAGTTTAGCTTATAACCACGAACCATTTATTCGTCAGTGTTTAGACGGGTTTATGATGCAAAATACCAATTTTCCGTTTGAGGTTTTAATCCACGATGATGCTTCAACAGATGGAACGGCAGATATTATTCGAGAATACGAAGCAAAATATCCGGACATTATAAAACCTATTTATCAGACTGAAAATCAATATTCAAAAGGGTGTGATATTTGTTCTAACTATCTATTCTCACGTGCAAAAGGAAAATACATTGCCCTCTGCGAAGGCGACGATTATTGGACAGATCCATATAAATTACAACGACAAGTAGATTTTTTGGAAGCACATGAAGTTGCTTCAATGTGTTTTCATGATGCAAAAAAAATTGACCTAATAGGAAATAAGAAGGGAGATTTTAGAAGATACAATAAAGATCAATATGCATCAGTGGAAAATTTAATAGTTGGAGGAGGAGGTTTTTGTCCGACAGCATCGCTGGTGTTTAGAACTCAATGTATATCCGACTATCCGGATTTTTGCAAGAATTGTTTTGTCGGTGATTATCCTTTACAATTGTATTTATCATTTAAGGGGAAAATATACTATTTTGACAATAAAATGTCCATTTACAGGAAAGGGGTTCCTAACTCTTTTACTCAGACGTATTCTAAAATAGATTATTCAATACGAATAGAGAAAATGATTGACACATTTAAAATGTTGGACGGAATTAATGCTTTGTTTAATTACAAATATTCATCAGTAATTTTACAGCATCAAATAGATATTATTATTGGTAATCTGGCATTAGCAATCAATACATTAAAATATGAAAACATAATATTAGTAACAAGAGCATTCGGAAAATATATAAAAAACCTTAAAGTAAGAAATAGAATAAAAATAGTTTTTGCTGCAATTATGCATTCTATATTTAAATTATTTCAAAAGTTTTTTATATAACAACAGTACTCTTTTTTTACATAATGACAAAATCTATACAATTATCCAGAGGTTGGAGTTGTTTCTTACTGTAAATTATAGTCAGTTTATTCGTATCCAAATTTTATATGTGTGCATAGCAATAAGGCATTGACTTTTATCATTATTATGAATGTTTTTTTCATAGCTTTGAGCCTTTTAACAACAATTTATGATATCTAATAAAATAAGAATTTTTCTGATATTACTTTTGTTTATTCTGGTTATTTTTTATTTATTTCTTAATAACCAATCAATAGACACAATACCTAATGAAAGAGGTTTAGAAGGAGTTGTATTCTTATTTATGGTTATTCTGGGATCATCTTTCTTTCTTTCCAAAAGGAGTGAACTTAAGAATTTAAAAAATCAATACTTAAAACATTCCTTTGTTTTTCTAATTGGGTATATAATTGTGTTTTTTCAATCTCCAATAGATATTACTTTAGGTAATTTGAAAATATCAGATTTAATTTATCCTACTAATAATTTCATTATAATCAAATCTCTTTTTCTTGCTATAATAGGTATAATCTCTTTTTTTTTAGGCTATTATGTTATCTCATATAAAGAAACCAGGTTTCTGAGTGATAATAAGATTAATAATAAAGAAAATAACCCTGTATCGGTTTCTTTTTTAGAGAAAACGTCTATTCTATGCTTATTAATTTATTTTTTTACTATAGATCTTAATTATTTTAAAGGGAATCTATATGGACAATCAATAGGTATAATCCCAAATTTAGCCATAATCGTCTTTAAATCTTCTTATTTTGCACTAATAATACAAATATTATTAAACTATAAGTCATCTAATGAATATACACAAAAAATAACAATTTCTCAGTACATAAAAAAAGTTATAGGCTGGAAGAATATCCTAATTATATTTACATATTTCATTAGTGTAATACTGAGTGGAGATAGAGGACCAATAATTTTCTATTCATTATTTATCTTTTTAGGTTATCTTTTTTTGACAAAAAAAAAATATTCCTTATTGAGAATTCTTATTCTTCTACTGATTAGCGCCTATACAATAACTTTATTGGGAGATGTTAGAACCGAAAAAACTGATAGTTCTAATTTTTTAAATAAACTAAATATTGCAGTAAATAATCAATATGGAAATAAAGCACGAGATCAAAGCATTTCTCCTGCCACATATGAATTAGCGGGTTCTATAAATACCTTTTACGTTGTTGTAGAACGAATACCTCGAGATTATGACTATTTTCATGGAAAATTTCAAATAATGAGATTTTTTGGTTCATTTCCATTACTTGACCAATTGCTATATTCTTCCTTTGCACAATCTGAATATGATCAAAGCTCATCAATGTTTATATCATTTTTAATACAGGGAGACAATCTTTCTTATGGAAATGGAACCTCCATCTTAGCCGAATTTTATCTCGACTTTGGATTTCTGGGAATTATTATAGGCATGCTTATTGTAGGTATGTTACTCAAGTATCTTGAAATAGTAACTTTTGTCAAAAATAACCCTAGTGTTTTAGCATTAGTTGTTAGTTTTACTTATTATTCAAATTGTGTATATATGTCAAGAAGCGGCTTATCTATAGGAATAGCTAATATTGTTTTAACTTTTTTATTTATAAAATATAACCAATTTCTTAAAAAGAGACATTAATATTAATTATTATAACAGATGTCAACAGTATTTATTCACGATCATTCTTTTTTGATCGATCAAAATCAAAAAGTATTTACTTCAGGTACGCTTGATGCAGCTGTATGGAGTCGGTTTACTAATAATTTTGGAATATTAACCGTAATTGGTCGAGGGATTAAATTGGAAAATGAATGCCATGACTATAAAAGTGCATGTGCTGATAATGTCACGTTTGATTTATTTTATCAAATACGAGGAGGTTTGGATTATTTAAAGTACAAAAAACAAATTATTCAAAAGCTCACATCATATATATTAAATACAGAGTATATCGTATTGCGCTTACCTTCAATTTTTGGGTATATAGCAGCAAAACTTTGTAAAAAAAATAATAAAAAATATCTTGTAGAGGTAGTTGGATGTGCTTTCGATAGTTTGTGGTATTATGGTAATATTTCCGGGAAACTTTTATCTCTAATTTCTTATTATAATAATAAAAAAGCAATAAATAATGCTAATGCAGCAATATATGTAACTGAAAATTTTTTACAAAAAAGATATCCTAATCCTAATTGTCAAACTTATGCTTCAAATGTTGAAATTGAAAATTTTGATAATCAGGTTTTAGAAAATCACTTGAAGTTTTTGCAACGAAATAATAATCAGCTCAAAATAATAGGAATGATAGGAAATGTAGCATTACCTTACAAAGGATTTTGTGTTTTATTTTCAGCACTGCGTAATGTTGAGATGAATTATCAATTACATATTGTTGGAGGAGGTGATACGACTTGGATTACCAAATTAATCAATAAATATGGATTAAAGAGCAAAATAATATTAAGAGGACGGATAAGTGAAAAAAACGAAATTTATAATTTTTTAGATAGTTTAGATATATATATTCAACCTTCATTAACAGAGGGTCTTCCTCGAAGTGTCATTGAAGCAATGTCTCGAGCTTGTCCTATTATTGCATCAAATACCGGAGGAATTCCAGAATTAATCCTATCTGATGCAATATATCAAAAGAAAAATGCTAAAAAGTTGAGTTCGTTAATTACTAATATCTTATGTGATATTGACAAACTACAAAATTTGAGCAAAGAGAATTTTGAACGATCTAAAAAATATGCATCTGAAGCGATAAATCAAAGGAGATATCAATTTTTGAAAGAAATTACAAATAAGATATGCAATTAATGAAAGCAATAATTGTACCTGGTTTAACTGACTTAAATAAAGGCGACCAAGCTTTGGTGTGGGAAAGTTGGCGTTTGATAAAAGATACTGCTTTATACGAAAAAATTTTCATTTTATCTGATTATGATTGCCCTTTAGTTAATGAACAATCAAAACGAATGGGATTTGACTTTATTAAAAGTATATTGAAACACCCTCGCAGGAACAAACAGCATAGTCATAATTATATTAAGGAATCTTTATTTGATGTATTAAGAATGACATCAAATGCTATTTTTGATTTCATATCTATGTCTTTATTATTGTTGGTTTGTAACAATTTGAAAATAGTTAAATTTTTATTTCCCGGAAACATATATGAATCAATTGTACTTTTAAAAAATATAGATACTTTTTATGTAAAAGGAGGTGGTTTTATTCACGCTTATGGTGAAAAAAAAGCCCCATATCTAATATGGTACTTTTTATTTTATGTTCGATTAGCCTATAAATTAAAAAAGCAAATAATAGTTTTACCAAATTCTTTTGGACCTTTTGAAGGTTTCGGCGTGAAAAAACAAATAAAAAATGTACTTGATAAAGTTGATTTCATATATGCCAGAGAGCATGAATCAGCAAATTCTTTAGGGTGTTTACTAAATAAACCTATAAAAGTTAGATCTGATTTAGGGTTTTTTTTGAAATCAGCAGATAATAATAAGGCAATAGAAATACTGAATAGATATCAGTTAACACAAAACGATAAAATAATTGGTTTAACTGTACGTCCTTGGCGTTTCCCGGGCTCACAAAATTCGAGTGAGTTATATCAAAATTATGTTAATACAATACAATCTTTTATTGAGCACGTCGTAAAATTGAATTTTAAAGTTGTTTTATGCAATCAATCGTTGGGTTTAGGAGCACATGAAGATGACCGAAATTCAATAAAAGATATTTTAAGAAAGCAATATGATAAAAATTCGGTAATTTGGCTTAACGAAGATTTATCATGTGATTTATTGAAAGCTATTTACTCAAATTTTTATTTGTTTGTTGGGACAAGATTCCATTCTGTAATTTTTGCAATAACTTCTTTTGTCCCATCAATAGCAATAGGCTATGGAGGAAATAAAGCAAATGGTATTATGAGTGATTATCATCTTGACAAATATATGATTTCAATTAACAATATAAATGACCAAAGGTTAATTGAAGCATTTAATGAATTATTAAAAAATTACAATTATATAAAGAAAACTTTATGTTTGAACTATGAGAAAATAACTGTAGATAGAGTAGTAATGATAGAAGAAATAAAGAAAATAATAAAAAGTAAAAATGAAACTTTTCCGTCTAACCACAATTCCTAGTTCTTTAAATATCTTACTTAGAGGTCAATTAAAATTCCTCAATCAATTTTACGAAGTTACTGTCATTGCATCCGACGTAGATAAAGATAGTTGGAAAAGAGTTAGAGAAAGAGAAAAAGTTAAATGTTATCCGATTCATATAGAAAGAGACATTTTTTTATGGAATGATATAAAAACTCTGTTTAATTTATATCGTTTATTCAAGAAGGAAAGACCATTTATAGTCCATGCCAATACTCCCAAAGCAAGTTTGTTAGGAATGTTGGCTGCAAAATTTGCAAGGATTCCCAATCGTTTATATACAGTTACGGGATTACGTTTTGAATCGGAAGGCGGAATAAAACGCAAAGTATTAGTTAAGGTGGAAAAACTTACATGTTTGGCGGCAACAAAAGTAATTCCGGAAGGAAAAGGAGTAAAGAAAACATTATTAAAATATAAAATAACCAACAAACCCTTACAAATCATTTCTAATGGAAATATTAACGGTATTGATATTGATTATTTTTCCCCATCCTTGTATTCCTTCAAACAAAAAGGAAAAATAAAAAACGAAGTGAGGATTCCAACAGATTCTTTTATTTTCTGTTTCATTGGTCGCTTGGTTAAAGATAAAGGTATTAATGAGTTGGTGCAAGCATTTGTTGAACTAAATAAAACGTATTTGTTCACCAAATTGCTGTTAGTCGGTCCTTTTGAACGAGAATTGTATCCTTTGTTTCCTGAAACGGAAAGGAAAATTCAAAATCATCCAAACATTATTTCTATAGGAGAACAAGCAGATGTGCGTCCATATCTGGCTATTTCGAATGTTTTTGTTTTTCCGTCTTACAGAGAAGGATTTCCGAATGTAGTGATGGAAGCGGGAGCGATGGATTTACCCTGTATTGTTACAGACATCAACGGCTGCAATGAAATCATTGAAGATGGTGTCAACGGCTTGATTATTCCTCCAAAAAATAAAGAACAATTAAAGGAAAAGATGCAATTGCTTTTGGAAAATTCCGATTTACGAAATCGTCTGAAACAAAAGGCGCGTAGCATGATTACTTCCCGTTACGAGCAAAGAATGGTTTGGGAAGCGTTATTGAAGGAATATTGGCAATTGGAAAGCGATAATACAAAAAAATAAAGAAAATTGTTGGCAGAATGACTGTTAATCTATTAATCACTTCTGCAGGGAAACGAGTCGGACTTATTAGACTATTTAAACAGTCTGTAAAAAATTTTTGTCCGAGTGCAAAAGTTTATACAACCGATATGAGTCCGGAATTAGCTCCCGCAGGAATCGTTTCCGATAAGTGTTTTAAAGCTCCCAAAGTAACAGATACTTATTACATAAACTTTTTAATGAAAATCTGCGGAGAAAATGATATAAAAATAATCATACCAACAATTGATACCGAACTGACTGTATTGGCTGAAAATAAAGCTTCATTTCAAAATAATGGTATTGAGCTCTTGGTATCTGATCTGCAATTTATTACAATATGTCGCGATAAACGACTTACTTGCAAGTATCTGCAAAATTTAAATATCCGAACTCCTCAACCTATTGATAAATACCATCCTACATTTCCATTATTTGCAAAACCTTACGATGGATCATTGTCAAAAGACATATACATTATTAATAATGAAAATGAACTGACAACTGAAATTCTTAATCATTCCAAACTGATATTTATGGAATATATTAACAGACAAGAATATAAAGAATTTACAGTAGATATGTACTATGGAAGAGATAATAATGTGAAGTCCATCGTTCCTCGTGAACGAATAGAAGTACGTGCGGGTGAAATAAATAAAGGATATACACGCAAAAATTATTTGGTGGATTTTTTGAAAAAAAGGATGAATCATTTACCCGGAGTCATAGGTTGTATTTGTATTCAATTGTTTTATCGAGAATTTGATAATGATGTTGTGGGTATTGAGATTAACCCCCGTTTCGGAGGAGGGTATCCGCTATCATATCATGCCAAAGCGGATTTTCCGTCCAATATAGTGAAAGAATATTTATTGGGAGAATCCATTGATTATTCCGATTATTGGTTAAATAATACGCTGATGCTTCGTTACGACGACGAAATAATAGTATATGAATAATCGAAAAATTATCGTCTTCGATTTGGATGACACGCTGTATTATGAAATAGATTACCTGATATCGGCATATAAGGAAATTGCATTGAATATAGAGACAAAATATGACGCATCAAATGTTTTTCCTTTTATGCTTAAAACATACTTTGATAAAAAAAACGTTTTTGAAGAACTAAACAAAAGATATTCATCGGATATCCCGATTGAGAACTATCTGTTTCTATACAGGAATCATATTCCAAATATTACGTTAAATCAAGAAACTAAGGAAGCATTATCCGAATTAATTGAAACCGGAAACAATATATTGGGATTATTGACGGATGGCAGAGAATTAACTCAAAAAAACAAGATAAAAGCATTGATGTTAGATAAATATATAAAAGCAGAGAATATGATTATTTCGGAATCATTCGGAAGTATGAAACCGTCTTTGGATAATTATTTATATTTTCATCAAAAGTATGATAATGCCGATTTCTTTTATGTTGGAGATAATGTAAATAAAGATTTTATAACTCCAAATAAATTGAATTGGACAACAATTTGCTTATTAGATAAGGGGAAAAATATTCATAAACAAAATTTTTCCGGTAATATCGAATACTTGCCTGAATATAAAATAGCGAATATGAAAGAGCTGTCAAGCCTTATCTGATTTTTACGATGCCGGATATTTTTGTTTTCATGGTTAGATTACAATCATGACTCCTTCTCGTCTTTTCCTCTCTCTTGCCCACATGGGCGGTCACGAACATATTTCATCCCGGAAGCCTTTTGAGTCAAAAAATATACTACCTTTGTTGACCTTTTTAAAATATCAAATTCAGCAAAAAGATGGACTCTCAAATTACCACCGGTAATTTCGGCGTGCATTCATTAAATTTATTATGAAAAACGAACTGCAACATAATCAGTATAATGAGATGCTAAAGCAAATCATTGCCGAAATTAAGTCAACACGTTATGTGCTTGCCCAAAGGGTTAATTCTGCAATGATGCAGATG
>Ga0123354_10005566_pt1 | contig 18361 bp, 7 predicted proteins | sample TergutLab28metaG_2_FD_97872 | JGI IMG/M metagenome (GOLD analysis project Ga0123354, IMG submission 97872) | Labiotermes labralis P4 segment gut microbial communities from Petit-Saut dam, French Guiana - Lab288 P4 | ecosystem: Host-associated > Arthropoda: Insects > Digestive system > Gut ...
AAGGCAAGGCAGGGCGGGCAAGGCAGGGCAGGGCAGGACAGGGCAGGCAAGGCAAGGCAGGGCAGGGCAAGGCAGGGCAAGGCAGGGAAGGACAGGGCAGGGCAGAGCAGGGCAGGGCAGGGCAGGGCAAGGGCAAGGACGAGGACAAGGGCAAAGGCAAGGCGAAGCTAAGAGTCGCTTTTCGTAATTTTGCAAACGCGCCTAATACTCGTAGGTGTGGCAATGTACTATAACGTAATGCTGAGGCGCGTTCGCGTAACCATTTGGTACTGTGGAAAGCAATTAGCATTGCATATTCTGAGTTGTCTTTTGCCTCCGTTATCCAGCATTCAAGGAACACGCGGTTTATCTATCATATTGCCATCTGTAGCCTATCTGGTTGCACCACATTTTTTTCCACATAATTTTATAAACGGTATAATTTTCAGACAGAAATTATTGACACATGCAATGTGTGTTTTGATTTTCCGTACAACTTTTGTCTGAAATGTTTCTCACTGTATGAAAATTTCAGCGAGATACTATCATAAACATTTCTAGGTCTTCGTGTAAAATACCCGTTATACTGGCATGATTTTGAATAAACTTTATGTATAGATTTTGAAAATACTCAAATATTAAATTTCATGATAATCTGTCTGTCGGGAGGCCGAGTTGTCCCAAGCAGACAAACGGACGAACATGACGATGCTAATACTCGCTTTTCGAAACGTTGCGAACGCGCCCAAAAACAGAACACTGGTTTGTATGATAGGTTGTATTTTACACTGACTCAATGGATATATTATTACGTAAACAAGCCTGGACAATTCGGTTAAATTGCATGATTACTGTGCGTCAGATCAGTGCTAAATACTCCTACCGCATAAAAACAATTTCATAAAAGGTTGTAATGAGATATAAGCCAATTAGTGGAAAATTGGTTCCATTTATTTAGAATGTATTGATGTTACACTTTACTGTGGAATAAATTGAAAACAAGTGCGAACGTTGGCTTTTATTAATTGAAAAGCACATCACTGTCACTCCGACATGCCTTATTAACTCGTAGCAGTGAAATAAATTAAAATTACATGGAAACATGACAACGCGATTCCCAGAATTCGTGATGTTCTCTTCGTTCCCATACTGCTGAGGGTTTTAGTTTTCCGGTCAGGGATAACATCAGAAACTATTTCTGTTAGCGCAGTGTTGAACGAATTCTATTGCTGTGTCCACGTAGTAAGGAATGAACTTGCTGTTATGAAAGGCTGTGGTAACTGCACACCTGTTTTAGCATTAAGAGTGTCTGAATTTTGTGAGTAAAATCCAGTTTTCCCTTTGAATTGTCATACAGTAACAGCCCCATGTGTACATTTCTTCACCTACCATTGCAATGTGTAGCGTGGATACTGACAGCATTGTTAAATAAGTCACTATATATATATATAATATGGCAATTCCTTCCTTAAAAATCACTTATAATTTAACAGTTGGCCTCTGTAACAGAATATGTTGTCTATGAAAGAGGAATTAGTGTTTTTGAATAATGTTTAAATAAAATTAGGGCTTCAAAACATAGAATTTAATGGTATGTGTAACAGCATCAGTAGGCTACATGTAGCTCTTGCAAACCATTCAGTCTATGGCCTCACATTTCTTTCCGATCGAGTAAATTTTACACTCCATGTATTCTAAAGTATCACATTCCGCCGTTCATTTGGACCTTGATCTTATCTATTGTTTTCTTGCACAATCTGACTTGTGAAATTATTAATATTCCATCGTGTTATTCTGAATGTACAAACAGACTTATTTTACGTGATCATGGAAGTATTCGTGGAAGACGAGGTTATGTATAATGCAATTAACAAACAATTATCATAGTAAAAATTAATAAAATTACTGTTCTTTATTATTTGGGTATATTAAGACCCAACATATTTCAGTCTGAGGGCATCATTAATCACCACAAGTACACATGACAGTGGTTACTTGGTATCACCTTACTGCACCGTGTTTAGTAGTCATACATTTTCTGTTGGGTCATTGCATATTAACGCCTAGTGTTTAGTTAGTAAAATATTACCTCGTAAGGTTATTGTATTCATCAGATGTTTCGATTCTTTGTTATGTATGTTGTGTGCGCTGCTTTTCTAGTTTCCGATTGATGTAGTCCTTGTTTTTCTTTTTATAAATATTGTAGCGCTTTTGAAGAAAATGTATTCAGGAGAATATTTATAACTCCAAGAACTAGTAACAAACTGAGAAAATTAAGTAATAAGAAACTACGTAGTTTTTCTTCTTTATAAAATGTTAGTGGGATTATTAAATCAAGTGGGGTGAAATAATCCGGAAATTACCATTTATGGGAAGTGAGAAATGCATAATTATTTTCGTTCGAAATACTGAAGGAAAAAGATAACTTCTGGTTCTTAAATTTATATGGAAGAATGATATTTAAATGGCTTTTAATAAATATGTTGACAGCGCGTGGGTTGGTGTAATCTGGCTAAGGACAGAAATCAGTAGCTGGCTGATGTGATCACATATTGACCCTTCGATTCCTATTAGCTTTAAACATGTGGCTGTGCTTTGTCATTCTAACTGAATAAATTGTCATTTTCACATAAGACATTTTTCAATATGAATTTTCTGTCTACCTTTCACCTATATACAGAACAGCTGCTTTCTTTGAAGTCCCCCCCCCAGCCACAATATTTAATACTGTTTCTTATATTTGTTGTTTTTTTAAGGACCCTGTCATTATCCCATACTCGGTGGCTCGAATGGCATGACGGTTGATGGATAATGAATTGGGAAGGATATGGAAGTGAGCGGTTGTGGTCACACTTGAGGTCCTGTCTTCATATTTGCCTAGATTTACAAGGAAAATAAACCACACACGGTAAACTTTTTCTGGGCCCTTTTTTAATCACGGGGTTCTTTTCAATGTACAGTAATCGTGGGTACAACTGGACTGCGATATTTGGTTCCTTTGCTATCCTTCATCTTTTATGCTACCTAATCTTTCTCTCTGATCCATCATTCCCCATGTGTGAGTGAGTGAGTGGGTGACTGAGTGAGTGAGTGGGTGAGTGAGTGGGTCACTGAGTGAGTGGGTGGGTGACTGAGTGAGTGAGTGAGTGGGTGGGTGACTGAGTGAGAGTGGGTGAGTGAGTGGGTGAGAGAGAGTGAGTGAGTGGGTCACTGAGTGAGTGAATGAATGGTTGAGAGAGTGAGTGAGTGGGTGAGTGAATGGTTGAGAGAGTGAGTGAGTGAGTAGGTGACTGTGAGTGAGTGGGTGGGTAAATAAGTGAGTGACAGAGTGAGTGAGTGAGTGAGTGGGTGACTGAGTGAATGGGTGACTGAGTGAGCGAGTGGGTGACTGAGTGGGTGAGAGAGTGAGTGAGTGGGTGGGTGAGTGAATAGTTGAGTGAGTGAGTGAGTGGGTGGGTGACTGAGTGAGTGAGTGGGTGGGTGGGTGACTGAGTGAGTGAGAGTGGATGAGTGAGTGGGTGGGTGACTGAGTGAGTGGGTGAGTGAATGGTTGAGAGAGTGAGTGAGTGGGTGACTGAGTGAGTGAGTGGGTAACTAAGCGAGTGAGTGAGTGACAGAGTGAGTGAGTGAGTGAGTGACAGAGTGAGTGAGTGAGTGACAGAGTGAGTGAGTGAGTGACAGAGTGAGTGAGTGAGTGAGTGGTTGAATGAGTGAGTGGGTGGGTGACTGAGTGAGAGTGGGTGAGTGAGTGAGTGAGTGAGTGAGTGGGTAACTGAGTGAGTGAGTGGGTGGGTGGGTGAATGAATGAATGAATGAATGAGTGAGTGAGTGGGTGACTGAGTGAGCGAGCCACACCCGATTGCTGTAATTATGAAAGAGGTTAATACACAATGTGTTCAGTGTAGGCGTTGAGGTCGCAGAAAGGGTGTTCGTAATTGAAACGGTGTGTTTTCTTTGATGCACAATCTGGGTCTTAAGAAGCATTTAACCGTTAATCATAAAATAAGATTTTATGCAAGATGGTAAATGTAATCCTATATGTAAAATTAACGCTTGGTTTGTCCTACGATTAAGACACATTGTTGAAGCCGGGATTAACGCGTGAATAAAATGGCAGTCAGTCCTAAGAAGAACACATGTTCAGCTCATTAATAATCACAGCATATTTGCCAGTACAAGTTTTGAAAATTCGTGCTGTTAACATAATCTATTTTTTTGTCCGTTACTGGCGAGAAAGCCAAAGTGATTCCTTCATTAGGTTGTTTTCCACTCTGCAGTGACTTCTATATCCGAAGTTATTTGTGAGCCAGGCTGTGTCTCTGCTTGTTATCACAGCATCTACACCGTTCAGTAACAATTCTGCGTCAAGGGAATTGGGCAGTTGCGCAGCATATCCTACATATATACTGCAATATCTGACAGGTTTGGTGCAAGACGGACGTAACTTCATTCGTACACAGTCTGTGCAGTTAGTGTAAAAAATGAAAGCAAATTTGGGTGATTTTGTATACCATTACGGTTAAATGTTCATTGACATTATTTAAAAATTAGCAATGTGTGCGGTACCCAACTTTGCGTCCCGGCTGGTAGAAGTATTTGTATTTGAGAGGCCTAGATTTTAAACTCGACCATTATCTTTGAGTTTCTTCATAACCTTCCTTACTTCCCCGGGAAAAAATTCCAAAGATTACCTGAAATTAGCTTCTTAACGAATATGTCCTACCACGCAACTCTAAACAACCTAATCAGCTGCAAAACTTCGTTAAATATACCAAACTCCATCAAGCAGCCAATCAATTATAACATTTTTGCACCAAACCCTTTAAATGTATCAATGTATAGCCTATCGATTCTACTACAAAATGTGATACAACATTTTCTTCCGGGTCACAGCCTTGGAGACGTTGTCAGATACGAAACACGTTGTAACTCAGGCATAAACCGGGTTTAGAAAGAGACCAGGAATATGAAGACGGGACCTTAGAACATGCAATACATTCTTACTCTTCAAGATTACGGTGGCCTGGGATGTGACGCTATGCACTTTGATAGATACGAACCGAGTACTTCTTCAAAGGCAGCATTTCTGACACCTTTCTACCAAAATACATGGCGTCACGTCTGAACAGACTCTAGTCTTAATTTTCACATCAGTGGAAGACTCGAACCTCACATTACACAATCTTTTATACAATAATGACGTCCATAAAAGAGACAAATCAAGCATTGGGTCTGAACATGGTGGCAGGTGGTTCCTTCGTGACAACTTTATGTATGGCATTACATGGCGTAACATTCCACAACGGCAGACTGAATTTTCGCCTCCAGGTGTATCTCAGATCCCAGATTATAGAAATTAAATGCATACATTTTGCAATACATTTGTACACGATATGCGAATTAACTAAACCTGACCAATGGAACAGAATTCAGCAAAATACGACTTTGCTATAGGGAATATTCAATCAGCATTAGCTTCTATACAATACTGATACTTGTAATTTATTTGTTATAATCGCTTGACGTGAAAAAGAAATGTTATGGCATTTTGTAGCCAGGCGTTTTTGACAATCTCTTAGTCTATACTCTATTATACAACAAAAGATAAAAATTTTTATTTTGCGTTATGAGTTCTGGTTTTAGTAACCGGAGCAGGACTTAGAAGTCAACCCGCTTCACTCATATATGACTTTCAGGTGGCCGTGCATCGTGATAAATTCTTATAATAAAAACCAACTAGATGCATTAATTTCTCAAAATTTATTTTTGGAATAAAACTCTACTTGTTTCAGACAGTTCCTCTGTCCATCATCAGGAGTTTTTCACTGTACAAACAACAACGGTATATGTCATACAGGTTTGCTGACAGCTTGCGAGCAGCATCAGGACGGAACTGAGTTCTGTCCTGACATATACCATTGCTGTGTGTACAGTGAAAAAACTCCTGATGATGGACAGAGGAACTGTCCGAAACGTGTAGAGTTTTACTCCAAAAATAAATTTTGAGAAATTAGTGCATCTAGTTTGTTTTATTGTGAGAATTCACTCAAATAAGCAGATTCTTTCTCCCGGATGTGTCCAGACGATAAAAACATATCTGGTCTCTCGATTTTTATTTTTTTTATCAAATGGGAAATAAATATCCAGACTGCGTAAATGGGGCTTCCGGAGATGCTAATTCCGATTTTGTTTCATTTACATACATTTAATGTTTATCGCAACTCAATCAATGAACCGCATATGCCACAAACAAGATAGGAGCTGCTTGAGAAACTGTGTGTAATAGAGTCATAAGATTCGTTGTCTCTGCAAAGAACCTTTAATCAGTTCCACTCTTTAGAGTCTCCGTACTTCTCTCAGCTTTTGTGGAAAAAACTGGACCTAGCACGGAAGATAGGGGCGAGCCAATTTTGTCTTTCTTCCCTTTATTCCTTTCTTTTCTTCTTCTTCTTCTCCTCCTTCTCCTCCTCCTCATCCTTATTATTATTATTATTATTATTATTATTTCTTTACTTTCTTCGTGCCTGCCTGCGTTCCTTCCTTCCTCTCTACTGCATTATCTTTCTAATCGTTTTATTAATCCGTCCTATCACCTATTTCCTTCCGGAACCTAGGAACATGAGATACTTTAGTTTCTCCATATAATTTTGCAACAGTAGGAGATCTCTGATTTCCTTAAATTCTACAAAGATGACGTTTAAGATATTTACGTTTTTTTTGCATAGTGCATTGTAATATAATTGTGCAGTAGAAACCAACGAAATGTACATTTCCTAAGGTAATATTTTAATTCTTAATTTTTTTATGTCTTCGATACATTTCGCACCCGAGGGTTCATTTTCAGGGAGATGGTTTTATATACATTTATGGTACGATGCGTTTTACATACGTCAGTATCAGCAGTCTAGTAGGTAGAAGAGTGTGATCGATACACACTCCTCTACCTACTAGACAGCTGATACACACTCCTCTACCTACTAGACTGCTGATACACACTCCTCTACCTACTAGACTGCTGATACACACTCCTCTAACTACTAGACTGCTGATACACACTCCTCTACCTACTAGACTGCTGATACACACTCCTCTACGTACTAGACTGCTGATACACACTCCTCTACGTGCTAGACTGCTGATACACACTCCTCTAACTACTAGACTGCTGATACACACTCCTCTACCTACTAGACTGCTGATACACACTCCTCTACGTGCTAGACTGCTGATACACACTCCTCTAACTACTAGACTGCTGATACACACTCCTCTACCTACTAGACTGCTGATACACACTCCTCTACCTACTAGACTGCTGATACACACTCCTCTAACTACTAGACTGCTGATACACACTCCTCTACGTACTAGACTGCTGATACACACTCCTCTAACTACTAGACTGCTGATACACACTCCTCTACCTACTAGACTGCTGATACACACTCCTCTACGTGCTAGACTGCTGATACTGGTGCACGTAAAGCGCTCCATATCATAACAGTATATAAAACAGTCTTCCTGAAGATGTACCCTCGGTTTCGAAATGTGGCGAAGACATCAGAAAATTAAAAATTGAAATATTAATTCAGGAAATGTGTTTTTCGTTGGTTTATATTTTATAAAGACTTTTAAGGTTTTCCTTCGTACCTTAGTCATGTCACCTCGTGCTTTCTCCGATTCTGTTTCCGATTCCGATAACGTTATATTTTATGCATGTACATAGCATTCCGTAAGCATAAGCTTAAATATTACAAGTGAACTCTTTCCTTTATACCTGAAATCTGTGCACATTTTGTTTTGTGCTTGATCCACCTCGTCTTTTTTCATTTAATCAGCATAAAATCTTTACTTGAAAAAACAAACTGTCTGCGCCAGAATAGATCTTTGTTATAACTGAAGAATAAAAACCAACTAGATGCCACTTACTATTTTAGTGTACTTCTTAGAGGCTGAAAATGTTTCGGGCACTACTATGCCCATCATCAGGAGCTCGCTACTATAATGTTGATTAACACACTGGTCGTTTCGTTCTTGGTTTGCTGCATGTTGGAGTTTAGGTGCGGTTAGGCTAGAGTAGTGTCCGGGCTGCAGGCTAAAGCACGACTTTACCCTGCAGTCGTGCTTTAGCCTGCAGCCCGGACACTGCTCCAACCTACCTGCACCTAACATCCAACCTACAGCTAACCAAGAACGAAACGACCAGTGTAATAATCAACATTATAGTCACGAGCTCCTGATGATGGACATAGTATTGACCGAAACATTTTGAGCCTCTAAGAAGTACAATAAAATAATAAGTGGCATGTAGTTGGTTTTTAATCTTCAGTTATCACAATGATGCACGGTCCAACAAACAGCAGATCTTTGTTAATTTTGTTGAAAGTGACTCCTGATGTCATCTAATTTTAAGTTCTGTGTAAAGCCTCTTATTTACGTCGTGGGTTCGTCTTGTTGTATAAAAATGTATCAGAATTATGTGACTTAAGTCTTGAATATTCTACTGAACGGAACTGGTGATTCTAACAGCTAAATTCAATTTATTTTTTATGTTGAGGGGCTTCTCATAGCTTATCATAAATTCGTTCCCTACTCCAAATAAGTTTCGGTATCTGAAGATCCTGACGCCGGTAACCAACACTGCTAGGCTTCCACACTGCTCGGCCTCCGCCTGAGTTTTGGGGTAGATATCAAGAAAACGGAGCTGTAGTGTGCAGGGTGAGGTCTGACGGCAGGAGAACCGAAGTAATGGCTATGACTCCCTCGCTCCCCACCACAACTCAGAGATGGGCGAGGGTGGGCGGGCCAGCACTAACACAACACTGCACTGAGAGATAAAACCTGTCACCAGGAGATGAAGGGTGTAAGGAAGACTGAAGACGAAGGCAGATTTGTGCTGAGATAAAGAGGATTTCGCCTGCCATGGCAGTGTGTAGTCTTAGCTCTACAGGCAGAAAGGCGTATCTTGGTCCTCGTCCTGCACTTTCAGCACCCTCTCACTACCATCTCTGCTTGCCAACAGACACTCCTGATTCCAGGCTAAATCTTATTTTATGTCTATGTGTATACTTACAAAAAGTTCGGATCCCTAACACAGAATCCTGTCAAGGCTCAGGATTTCTGGTAGGCAAATTATGTACTTTTGCTAGTATAGATTTTTCTTCGAGCACTTCCACGCGGTATTTCTGCAGCTTGATAGTGTTATGTAGTACGAAGCGGGTTTGGAAAATAAATACCAAATGCGACTGCGAAGAACTGAAAGGAACAGTCCGTTTTGAAGTTCGAGAATTGGGTGAAAAAAATCCAAAGTCTTATCACCGCTAATACAACCCCTGTTTCTGGACCCGATTCTAAGCTGTTTCTGTATAACTTACCGCTTCATAACGTTCAGAATGGCCGAGAAGTCTACAGTAAAGCCATGTACTTCGTGTATCCGCACTCTTGCCACCAATCGTTCGTCAACGGAATAACTGCTTATGTCGGCCATGGCCACAGTTCGTGACTTCTGTGTAACACGCAAGGACTTTAACCTTTTGGCGCCAGAATTATTTTTTTAATTTTAGCACATCCTGTATATAAAATGTGAATAACACATGAACCAAATACGTTAGAATTATGAAACAAACTGCATTTTGATGAGAAAAAAACGGAGAGCATATACCATGTTTAAAACGTTCAGTACCTATATTTGTTGAATAAATATATAAAATGCAACTTTGGAAGTTAGCGGTGCGTTACGTCAGCTATAGTTGACATTAGGCGTCTAAAGGCTAAACCGTTAATAGCAGTGGTGCAAGTTGCAAGGCGTTTTTTTTTTGTTTTCACATGGCTAGTAAGGCTTCTGGCTTATCCTTTTGTACGTTTCTGCGATTTGTTTTGTTGTATCCCAACGAAGGTGGTGGGTTGGGAATGTAGAATACAAAAATAAATATGTTCTTTTTCCCAATGTAGCTGTTAACTTGGAAATGTAGAATGCTCTGGTGGAAGCTTTGGCATAATGGGAGTCGAGGTCTAATTCTGGAAACCTAAGAACTGAAATTCATGTCCACAACATCTGCTGTAGTGATGAACTGAGTATAGCCCACTTATTAAGTGAAGAAAAGGTGGATACAGTTATTTTCCCAAAGCTTGTATATCTCGCACGATATGAATATATTTATTAAAAAATGTCGAAGTCTGGGATTTCATAATTTCGGATTTTAAGTATCGAAAATACGAGTAGTGTGGTAGTCGCCAAAATACGAGGGCACATTTCGGTAAAAAGTTATATTGAATGGAGTTAAGTCCCTTTTGTACTGAGGATTAGGGCTTTTGTTTTCCACTTGTCAGTTCGTCGATCTGGTAGTTTCTAAACCTTCAATTGATGAGACAATTACGTGCAATACAGAATTAACCTTACAATTGTAATTAATTGAACGCTGACGTTAAGCCTACTTCAGCCAAGATGGACTTAGGTGACAGTTGCAGTTAGACTGTATATATGATTTTCTCAAGACATCAGAGACGCCTTTACGTCCTTCATGTCGGCACTTCTACATTGCATAACACCGTTTGTTATGCAAACTGTTACTGTATTAAATAACACAATTCTCTCTCTTATCAAATGCAATACCTTCTTGCGTGTACAGACAGACTCAAGGCGTGGGAATGTGGCAGTGTTAATTCTCGTATTATCCTCACATTTACGATTTCGAAGTGTGCGTTATCCAGACTTTTTACCCCCAAAATAATGCACGTATTCCCTGTCATATTCATAGTGGCCAAATACCGAACCAATCGCAATTGCCCCTGTTTTGCTATGCAAACAATATAAGACGATTTCTACAAAAGTAGGTAGAAGGAGGTGTTTCAGCTTAAAGTTGTTAAATTTTACATGGGATGAGAATAGGCAACTTAACTATACTTGAAATATTTAAAAGAACGAAGAAAATAATATTTTCTTGATCTGCCGTCTTCTTCACGCTCATCCTAGGTATCGGGGGTTATTGCTACTCCTGATTACACTCAGTGACACACAAACACGCTCGGAAGGACTCTTCCGGACGATGGCTCGGCCTGGTCAGAGACCTCTATCTGACAACACACAACATTTTACAAAAGACAGACATCCTTGCCTCCCGGCGGGATTCGAACTAGCAAGCCCCCAAGTCTACGCCAGCAGAACCACGCCTTAGGTCACACTTCCACCGGGAAAGGCGTAAAAATTATATCGATAAAACACGAGTAATTATTGATATAATATTACAAAAATCAATTAAAATAAAGACGAGCAACTGTTGTTAAAATGAAGTTGCTACCTTGCTGGAATGTCGGTCTATTTTGCCATCCTGTTTTTCTTCGTGGACAAGATTAGAACTGCTTCTTTTTGTGTTCATGGGACCGTGCATCGCAATTCTAATGGCAATAAATATCCAACAAAATGCAACTATACACAGTTTATTTTATCTGTAAACTGCTCTACATGTTTCGGGTGGTTTCTCCACCCATCATCAGGAGCACAAATAACTGTATCTATAGCATCTGGTACTGGTCAACCGTTACTGTTACCTGTCACTGTCATGGAGGAGTTGAGAATCTGTAAAGTTCTGTAGTTTATCTAGCTACTCCACGAAGTGTTTAGAGCAGTTTACAGGTAAAATAAACTGTGTATAGTTGCATCTTGTTGGATATTTATTGCCATTAGCATGGCTTCCTTTCTATTCAGCCAAACATATTGTGTAAGAAAATCAGTAGTACGAAAGAGGAATGTTTGTTATTGAAAATCAAATCCAATATAAATATTTAAAGCCATTTAAATTTGATGACCCTATGCATTCAATGAATTATTATTACAAAACTGTGTGTTGGGGATTAAATGTATTTACATGAACTCGTTACATATTTTACATGTTCCTGTGTGCATTTGCGTGCGACTGTGTTTCCCCAGCACTGGCCAGTTAATCTTTAAAATGGATGCACACGGTGTACCTTGTGAGGTAGCGGCTAAGTTAGAAATGTGAAATGTTTGGTGGAGACGGTGGTACTTCGACCTGTTTTTTAACACTAATTTAATTTTCACTTGTCATTATTGTTCCACCAGTGCCCCAAATTTATCTATGTTTGCATGCTACTCATATCAGATGGACAAGCGGGCGATTTCTGGAAACCCTCAAAGAAAGCAATGTTCTTTAGGACGTAGGGGAGAATTGGATAACCACTTTCTAAATGTTTTTAATCTTTAAATGTTGAGCGAGGCATTCTCTAAAACACAATTCATAAAACATATATTGTTCCGAGAATAAGTCCTGAATAAGAAATAGTAATTTGATTATCGTAACCGTTTCGAGGGTAACCAGATAACAAATGGACACTTGGAAGTGAGAAAATTACGGTATTCGATATTCCGCCGTAAATTCGACGTAAACTTTTAAATAAAAAAATTCCACCCCGTACAGACATCTTCACTCCCGTCGCAAGTGTTTCTGACTGCAGTTAATGACGTTAATAATTACGATTACAATATCTGTCTCTTCCCAATTACGTCATGCATTTCATTTAAATGTCAGAAACAGAAAATTTCCTGCGAACTCTGTTGAATTTTCGATATCATACAACCATAAGTTTACCATACCATGGAGCTTTGATGATAGTCCACAATGAAGACACTGATGGCTCCATTTAGGACCTTGGCTGCTGTCACCAAGCTCCAAGCCCTCATTAGCCGCGAGGGAGCGCGGATCAGCCCAACGATTCGCCTCGTCTGCCGCACTCGGTTTCGGAAGTACGCCCAACTGCAGAAACTTACGATGCAGACTCCCCCTTGTGCTACGTCTTGTTCACGTGGAACTTCATGTATTCTTGAAATATTGTCGGTAAAATGTAATCTCGTAACAGCCCGGACCGCTCGGAGGGTATTGTTACGAGTTTAGAAAAGTGAAATTTGTAGCGAAATTAATAGAGTTTCCGCTGTCGCTTCTATTATCTTGGCAGACTGAATCTACAGTGGAGTGACTGCGTGCACGTTTCTTTGTTCGCTTTTTTTTCGGCGCGACAGCCCCCCATTGGGCCAGGGTCTCGTCATACACGAGGTTTCTAGATCACACACAACGACGCACCACATTCGGTAAGACTCCTCAGATCGCGTGATCAGCTCATCGCAGAGACCTCTACCTGACAACACACAACAATCGCAACAGACAAACATCCATGCCCCCGGTGGGATTCGAACCCACAATGTCAGACAGGCGAGCGGGCTCCGACTTACGCCTTAGAATGCGCGGCCCCTGGGACCGTACCCTACCTTAAGAGTACAAATTCCTTGGGGACTTTAATTGTACAAGAAAAATATTCGAGGAAAATATGGTTTGTCTGTGTGATGACAAAATCATCGACCATTGTTCGATAATATACAGACTGTAAAGGATTACGTACAATGCCAGCCCGCAGAAACTACGCCTTAGACCGCGCGACCACCGGGACCGGCTCACGTTCCTCTAAGACTTGTAATTCTTTAGTACTGTTACATTTTTAATCAATTTCGTGCTTGACAATTGCAGTAATCCCTACACGTACTTCAAACAAATGGACCTACCTGCTAGTGACGACGCCTCATCCGGTGTTTGACAACGAGATTGTCGACGCAAGCAGCAGCAACGTCAGTACTGTTTCTGTTGTATTACGATAAGTGCGGAACAGTGCCAGAACCGTCAGTTGAATCGTTGTTATATGTTTACCACGTAACATGCCAAAGGTGTGTTGAAAAGTTATAAATGTTCAGGGAAAATAAATTATTGACAGAACAGAAACAGAAAGTCATTAAGTGTCTTTGTTAGAATAGTTAATTGACAGCAGGAATAAAAAAGTGGCTAGGTAAAAGAACCCCCACTTTTTTTAAAAATGCTTGTTGAAGTCTCGTCATTACCAACTGTTTGAAACAAACACGCGAAAAACAGACGATAGATTTTCAAAGTACGTACATAATTTTACCATAATACAGACTTTTCTTCTTCAGACTGTCACCCTGTCAGTCAGGTGATCCCATTGGCTGAATTTTGGCTGAAGTAAAGCAAATACAGACAAGATTAAAACCTTCCAAATAAGAAGTTTTAAGCAAAATTAGTGCACACCAAGTTCAGTTGCGCACATTTCTAGTTGCAATTTTAAAGTAGACATTTATTGAATTTCGCGTGTATGGAATTGTTGACTTATATCGATGTTCGATTCACTGTATATAATTATTTTTTGATCGATTCCTCCACCGAACTTTCCCAGCCTACCTATAGTGATTCAGTAGTTGTCACCATCAAAACGACAGCTTAATGAAGTTCATTTCCATAATTTTCGAAAATCTGTTGCTTCACGTCATTTAAATACACTGAATTAAGTATTGGTAAGCCTAAGAGTAATTTAAAACATTTCTGGGCTGCATGAAAAGAGTAATTTTGGGGACCATATGTAGACGTAATCCTGAACTAACAATTGAGGTGCAGCAAAAACACAAAACTTATTTGACATGGGGTCCGGAACGCAGCGAAATTTTCCCTGCACCCCCGAACGGTGGGGGCCATGAAGCAGCATAGATTGCAGGGGTCGTAAACCGGTCATGGGTAACGGAGTTCGGCAGTAGAATTATGAACTCAGCTCTTGGATAGATTGCTATTACTTTCTTTAGTTCATTACCGAGTCACAGCGCCATAAATTATCCGGCCTTACCCATCCCCTTGTCTTAATGGTGCACAGTAAGGACTGGGTGAAAGTACAGAATGATAGCGAGTGGTTCAGAGAATACGCCAACCATCGGGTACACCGTAGAAATCAGATCATTTCGTGGGAAGGTTTCGACTAGTGCGCGGTGTTAATGGTATTTTACTTACACGGTGGGGTGGGGTGGGGTTAATTGGGGTAGGTCACTTGCTGAGGTATCAGCTTGCTGGATCATAATTTCTGTTATGGCGCAAGGATGAGGCTATGCGTAACGCCGCAGGGAATATTTTCCTTTGTGCTTCATAAGTTGAGCACATGCGTTTTGTTGCACCCTGCCTGAGAGGCACGGAGCCTGGTTCAGAAATTTTAGTTTACCTACCTGGTCAAGAACCAAAAGTGACTGACAGGCAGTTTGCCAAACGGAATAACAGAGTTACTATCTGTTTACATCTTTGGCCTAGACTGTTGTATTAGCACGTGATATGTTACTCAGCAATGTGCGTGGGTAGTTTAGTAACAATTTTGCTTACTTACTTGCTTACTCAATAACTTACATGCTTACTCACTTCTCCCGTTTACCCTCTTGGTTTCCACAGTAATCTCTTCTCCCACTCTGCATCTTCTGTTCTCTAACCTGACCTGTAGTACTTCCAAGGGTCCATACCAAAAACTTCTCAGTAATAATTCTTCGTTCGTGCAAAGTTGTAAACTGTGTTTTATGTTCAATTCACACAAAACAACTAAAAATGGACCAGTGTTAAATTTACACTTTTTACACAATCCGTCATAACTCCGATATATTTCGATCTGTCTTGATCATCATCATGAAGGCCATTGAGGCATAAAGATAAACGTAGGTGGGTTACTGATTATATTAAGATTTTTTAAATATATACCATATTTCGTGCGTTAATTATATTTATGAAATGTGCGAACACCCAACAAATACACTTTTTTATAATTTATTTTTATTTATATGTTCACCAATGTGTTTCGGCCAGTAATCCGACCATCTTCAGGGTAATGGTACAAAATACAATTGTAGTTAAATGTGTCACCATCACACCATAATTTTAGAAATACACGTAATTTCGGTTAATTTTTTAATTTTTTATTAATAATGCGAAACAATGTTGGACAAAATGGCTAATTACAAAATAGTGGAAGTTAAAATTCTTTAATTTTGTGGATTAATGTACACAACAGTTATATGGTAAGTTCTATTCCAGAGTATAGGTGCTGGGTAGTCTGAGTGGTGCATCGCACAGACTACACTGCACATCATATATTTTACAGACATTCAAATCTGTGAATTTGACATTCAGAGGACCGTGCATCGTGATATTTTCTTATAATAAAACCAAAGAGATGTACTAATTCCTCAAACTTATTTTTGGAATAAAACTCTACATGTTTCAGACAGTATCTCTGTCCATCATCAGGAGTCTAGCACTGTACACACAGCAATAGGTATGTCATACAGGTTTTGCTGTCTGCTTGCTAGTGGGATCGGGATGGAACATCCTGATCCCGCTAGCAAGCAGTCACCAAAACCTGTATGACATATACCTATTGCTGTGTATACAGTGCTAGACTCCTGATGATGGACAGAAATACTGTCCGAAACATGTAGAATTTTATTCCAAAAATAAATTTGAGAAATTAGTGCATCTCGTTGGTCGTATTATAAGAATTAAAATCTATGCCTAAAATGTGTACAGATGTTACAAAATTTATTTGCAGCAGTGTGTAGAACTGGTCCGTAAGAGGCAGAGGTTGTACTTTTATAGCTCTCATGCACCAATTCTACGCACTGCTACAAACGAATTTTCTAATATCTGCCGACGTTTGAAGCACAAATTTTAATGTATTCCATAACCCATCTGTGTTGTTATATATGCTTTAATGATGTTCAGTAATTCCCTGAGGATGATCAAGACAGATCGATGTATGTCCGAGTTATGAAAAATTGTGTGTAAAAAGTGCAATTTTAACGTTGGTGGTTTTGATGGTTTTATTGTGTGAATTGCTTGAAATGCACGGACATGAATAACATTAAACAGTCTTTTCGTTATATTTCCTGTCAGTGGCAAGGCAATATACTCCTCTTCCTACAAGATGTCTTTCACTACTGTATTTTTGCCTTGTCTCCAGACGAATCATTTTTAAAGAATTCTTTACGATAATTACTACTTACTTTCTTACTTCAGTATACGGGATCTGAAGCCGGCCATTTTGTAACAATAGATCAGTGACTGTGCTTATCTAGAATTCAAAACTAATTACTCAATCTTGAACTCCTAACCTCACTTACTAGCTAATCAACGCCATGACTTATTTACTTACGCTGAACCTACATTAGAGTGTATTGAGAGCTGTTGGTTTCCAGAATATACCCTCGAATCCAGTTCGCGACGATCCATCACCACATTATCTGCTGCTATAGTCAGCCTCTGTAGATTTTCTCTAACACGTGTTACTTATCCAGTTTCGTCCACGCTTTCCACGAATGGTATACATTCGCTCGTCATATCGTCCTGAAATCAGCGTAACATTGTTAGACCAATTCTTATAATGAAAGCCAACGTGATGCACTATTTCTCAACTTTAGTTATGTTGACTCTCTGCTAGCGACGTCGGTAGGCAGTTCCATCCCAACCTCCCTAGCGGACCGTCAACACAACTCGTGTGACAAATAACAAATGTTGTGAACACACTATTAAGACTCCTGATGATGGACAGTAAATCTGCCCGAAACATGTAGAGTTCTTTACCAAAATAAAGTTGAGAAATAGTGCATCTTGTTGGCTTTTATTATAAGGATATATCACGATGCGCGGTCCTGTGAATGTCAGATTGTTAGGCCAAGTTTTCAGTCACCGGCATAGAGGCTAGGTTAGGAAGTTCGGGAAAAAAAAGACATCCAAGACGCGGAGGAGGTACAAGATACATATGTGTGTGTGTGTGTGTGTGTGTGTGTGTGTGTGTTTACGAGGGTGAGTCATATGAAAACTTTAAATATGTTTTATTTCGTGATTTATTCAACACAAAAGGTACACAATGATTTCATTTTTCTATGTAGTATCCTACTGCCACCTGTCGGCCACTCTTCAAACCATGAGTATCATTGTTGAAACTTACAAGACAATCGAACTGCGGTTCGAATTTTTATCGCACTTTTAAGGTTTTCATTTGATTCTCCCTCGTATATATATATACATATACCCTCGAGGCGTGTATATCGGTTTCGGTGTCTAGCCAGCCTCGTATTCAACGGATACTGAAGGAGCTTTCCACGAATTTAATGCTGCCGAAGCGTGAGGCTGACAACTGACCGTCATCTAGTGTCAAAATTAAGAACACTGGGAACTATAACTCCAGTACCCCATCTCACTATAACTCCAGTACCCCATCTCACTATAACCCCAGTACCCCATCTCACTATAACCCCGGTACCCCATCTCACTATAACCCCGGTACCCCATCTCACTTCCTAGCTTTGGCAGGAGCAACTACGAATTACATATTTGAAATTTGAATAAAGTTTGACCAACTAGATGACACTTGCTTTATTATCTACTGCTCAACATGTTTCAGACGTTAATACGTCCATCTTCAGAAGCTTGCGACTACTTGTTGCGTTGTGTAGGCTGACTTGAGGCGTGCTGGTGTTATGTAGCGGGATTGTCTGTTGGTGATG
>Ga0123354_10005567_pt1 | contig 18360 bp, 12 predicted proteins | sample TergutLab28metaG_2_FD_97872 | JGI IMG/M metagenome (GOLD analysis project Ga0123354, IMG submission 97872) | Labiotermes labralis P4 segment gut microbial communities from Petit-Saut dam, French Guiana - Lab288 P4 | ecosystem: Host-associated > Arthropoda: Insects > Digestive system > Gut ...
AAACCAATCCCAACAAGTCCCCGCAGAAGCCGCGACAACCCCCCCCCCCCCCCGTGGGCACCCCCTGGATACCACAACCCTCATGGCAGAACCAATGAGAGTCGCCACAGCCATGCAGCCCTCCAGGGTGGCTCTCCTCAACATGATAGAATTAAAGACCCTAATACCAGTCATAACATTCTACAATGTATGTACAGACTGTCAACAAAAACAAAAGTGTTACCCCACCAAATTAAATAGTATGACCAGATGAGATGAGTCTGGGATGCAAAGATCTACATACACCTCAGCATTATGTTATACATATATTTCCTGTCTTATGTGTAATGTTATACATGTATTTCCTGTCTTATGTGTAATAGCTGTAACATGTCACAACAGGACCAATACTGGAAAGGATGACTATCATAACTAATAAGGATGATGCTGACAATGAACCAAATCAGTTAATAAAAGTATATACTAGTAATAGAGAAAAGTCATTACTAACATATTAATGAGAACTATGTGATCTGAAGTCTCAGTTGCTTCATGTGTTTCCAAACCTACTGTACACAACTGTTCAGGTGTTTTGTCAGTCCCAGAATTAAAATTAAAAAATGCAATGAACTGTAACAGAAAATCTTCACAGACTTACTTTAAGCCAAGATTTGCAACCGGAGTCTTAAAAATAAACAGCCTAAAGACATGTAGCCAAACAGTAACAAATCTTTGGATTGCATAAAGGTGAGAAATTTATTGAGTAGCTGAGCAACTTCAGCTGCTGTATGGAGTTTATTGAGTGATACAAAAAGCTCTGCTAATCATATTTCAGTGACACAGTTCCTACCTGTTCTTCATACGGAATGTTATGGTAAGGAATGGTAACCATCAACACTCGTTCATCTACTGACAGATCCAATTTGGCCTTCTTTGCATCACTATCATCCCCAGAACTCTCCTCTGGCTTACGTTTCTGAGCATCAGTCGTTAATATCTAGTTCACAGAAGAGAATATGACTAATAGCATAATAAACTAGTAAGGTATGACTTAATATATAACACATAAAAATTTATGTGGTCTGACTTCTGATTATGTACTTTGCTCTAAAACCCGAACATTTCAGCGGGAGGCACAGGTTCCAGCCTGGAGAAAATGTTTACAATATGGACAATCTAATTAGACAGCGCAGTAAAGTTTCCCTTCATTTCTCAGTCTTATTATTACTCGTGGTACACAGAGTAAGAGCACAGAAGGGTGGGCACCACAGTGACCCCACCCATGGTGCAGAAGATCAGACACCAGAAATTTCTTGATGTGAGAGAATAAAATTAATTAAGACATGATTCTGTAATGACAATAATTGTTACTTTAGGAAATTAACCTCAGATGAAAAGGTCACCTGTGCCTTTAAAGTACACCTGTTACATTAATTCAGCTTCACAAAATTGTACAAATTCTTAAATATCTGTTTAGTACATATTACCTTCTTCATTACACACATATAAACAAAGGTCCTACACATGTCTGAGTTTAACACAGCAATTGTTACAATTACTGTCTGCTGTCATGCAATGCCATGTAGTCTGACAGAAATTTCTGCCTGCATATGGAGGCAAAATACACCCACACAATAGTGATACATTTCCATCACACTATGTGGAATCACATCCCAGAAGGCAGTAACCTGCAAAGAAAACCCTCTTCAACAAAATCACTTCTTTCAAACCACATTCAAATAGTAAACAACACACTTGTTAAAAGCATCCAGTTATCCCATGATATAATCTACTCTGATGTTCCTTTTGACTGACAGCACTGTGTAGATGTGGGATGTAATGTCAACATGTTACATAAACCTGCTGCTGCCACATAAAGGATAGAACAGTATGCCAGCAGAAGAAAAAAGTCCCTGATGCAGAAAAGAATCGACTGGACCAGGAGCTAAATGTAAGCGAATGGGAACAGGTAAAGATAAAGATGTCCCTGTGCATGCCAAGAAGGCACTGACGAGGCAAGTGGTTACCTTAATGCTCCAGCCCTTTAACCCTAGTAAAGAGGCCCCTGGTACCCACAGAACTGGAGGTAGTGTGGGCCACAGAGCTGGCCTGGATGCTTTGGAAAAGAGAAAATTCTTAGTTCCTGCAGACAATCAAACCACAATTCCTCAGCCACCAAGTCTGCACTAGGCACTACACAATGTACAGGTGGTGCTGAAGAATGAGGGAAGTTGACTGCTCTGCACTTCAATGACAGAAATCTGGGCAACAAAGCTATGCCCACATGGTGCCAACCCCCACTGGCAGGCTCAACATCACCAGTGAACCACCAGAAAAGCCTCAGTCTGTCTATTATAGTTGGTACCATACTCATACACAGGTAAGTCTGGAAAACTGTCACACCCACTGACTATCAGTAATTCAGGATCAATTAATCTGAAATCCCCATCTGTAAAGACACAATGATACAACAATTTACAAATTCCAAATGGAACCTAACACCACAGCCACATGCAGGAACAATGAAATATCAGATTAAGGGCAACAGATTCTCTCTTTAAGGTAGCCTACTGTAATAGCTATAGTCCACACACAGTGGCATTCACAGTAAGACCAGATTTGTAAATTTGCATATACCTTGAATTTATCCAGCCCAAAAATTGTAGCCTCTAGAATTCAGAACTTCAAATGGGAATAAAATACCCAACATACCAAACTGAACTCTAAATACCTCCAGAAAGTATTTCATTAATCAGAACAAGAAGTTATGAAGTCACCAATCTGAATCACTAACTTGTAAATACACTAATTAATTCAAAAATAAGAATAAACACAATAAATATTGCTGATGACTTACAACTGCTCAGTAAAATGAGAGACATATCATGTCAAAAGAATATAAGATGGCAGGATCCCTGAAATGGTAAACATATATGGGGTAAACAGGATACCATACGTTTAATATTAAATGAAACCGAAAACATGGGAATGGGCTTCCTTGCACCAAATTTGTGGTAGTGGTGGAAGAGGAGGAGGATATGAAGACAAAGATGAATACAAGAAATCCAATATTAATAATGTTCAGAAAATAAAAAATGGGGCAACCAACCCCAAAGAAACTGCTATACTTACATTGCAAGTTAAAGTTTTCTTCCTCCATGTATATTTGTGGAGGGCCTTCATTGCTTTCTGCTGCTCTTCGGCAGTTCCAAATGTCAAATGGAGCCATGGATTACCTCTTTTAGGCGATCGGATATAGCTAAGTGCCAAACCAAGTTCTTCCTTCACCAATTTTTTGAATTCCTGTAATGAAAATGTTACTGATGGACTACTTACAAACATGTTTTAAAAACTCCTTATCAGGTAGTACAGAGGTTATTTAACGAAGAACAAAGTAAAAATGGGAAGGATAGGAGAAAGCTGCGACCTGTGAGAACAGAGTGGCTTCCATTTACTGCAAGAAACTAGTATCATAGAAAATCCCAGTCATTCCTAGGACAAAATTCCAGGCCAGGGCCCCTAATGTAAGTCAGACACATTACAGTGAATAGTGTCAGATATTTTTCTGAAGTGAAGATAAGATTGTGACAGAATTCATTCATGGGGCCACAATGATGCCACTGTGCTCAGTACTCTATTACATGAACATATAGTATCAAACTCCAGCTTCTTCTAGTCCCAACATTAAATATACTCAGTGGCCCAGAATGATAATTTTGTCTCTGCAAAGCTTTTAAGTATTTCGAATGGAAACAGACTTCCTCTGCACCAAGAAAAAGGCAATGATTAAAGATCCTCCAGAAAGAAGAGCACCAGAACATATGTCAACAAAAGGCACGACAAAAATTGCTGTCTCCTCGGATGTCATGCCATGCAGTCTAGTTGAAGCAATCAGAATCACACCCAAGACAGCTACCGTCATACATAGTCACTGCTGCGAGAATCTTAAATATTGAATAGCAAGATGGCTAGACTGCAGCATACAGTGCATGGAAGTTCACTTTCACAGAGATGGATCATTTCTTTTTACCTTCATTTCCCACTGACAAGTCCCGGAACTTACTGACAGGTCATGTACAACATGCTACAATCCCCAGTATGTCAAAGAAGAAAATGGGCAATCTTACACCTCAAACATTGTATACTGTTTAATTTTAGACTTCACTATTTGTCACTAATGCAGTATAAACTCTTGCACTTAACTGTAGTAATCTGAAAAGAGCAAAGACTTAGCTTTGGTGACAGCAATGAAATTTAATTCTCAGGTTAGATACCACGGTCATTTACTCAAACAAATATAATTTTGGTGAAGAGTATTTAGACATTACTCCATTAACTCTTGTAATTTCTCATATTCTGCATTGCTAACTTAACAATAAACCAAGGGTGGGCAATTACATAAGTTAGTTTTGAAACATTTAATGGTATTCTGTCTCTGTACAAAGAGGTACATAAGAACATTATTTATGTAATTTTGGTTTTCTCAAAACACACCTATGCTGTTTCTTGGCTCCCACTTACAAATAATCACATTACAATCTGTTCTATCCATCATGTCAGAGGGACAGGATGCAAAACCAGATGTGAGACTGCAGCATAAGCAACAATAACCACCATGTCAAAGTCAATAAGTGGCAATTATGAATGGTATTATGCAATGTGGTAGAAGGTTCTTTCGCAAGGAAATATGGTCATCAAACCCTATGGCATTTTCTGTCATTATTTCATGCTGATGTATCAGCTACCAAGGTGATGGATAACTGAATGGGTTTTTACTCTGAGGTGGCATTGCGTATACTGCTGAACTTTCACTGTAATTTCTTTCTCTGTCTCTCGTGCCTGTTTTTCATTTGAACAATGGTTACACTAGTCCACCTGGCTGCTTGTACCTGCTCCCGAGCACACGTAATATTTCCACCTGCAACTCCCCTTGACCAATACACAGCAATTACACAGTAATTCAGTTACAACTTTCTTTTGCTTGCTACAGAAGTCGATTAAGGAACACATCAATTTCCATGACACATGTCACTCACTGTACATTAAATCTGTGTTACAATGAATGGATTGCACTGTACAGTCTCTACACTACAAATGGTGTCATACACAGGCTATGTGCCTATTACTCTATGATTAATTACATGTCAGGCTTCATGTTTCAACCCAAGCAAGTCACCGTCAGGCCCCCATACATATATGCATTGGCCTGTAACAAACTGTCAGTGACAATGCAACATGAGGGACTGAAGTCATTAAAAAATTGGTATTATTGAGACTCCTTCTGTTAATATGTACTGTCTCATCTAATATTTATGTATAGTATAGTAGTCTATGGTACTTATAAACCATGGAACAATATAATGCAGTTGGCACAGCAAGTTGTTACAGGATGGATGGTACAGGAATTGAACCCCGGAGGAAGTGAGTTTCTGCACCTGTCCAAACTAACCTTGGGACCCACCCAGCCTCCTGTACAATGGATAATGTGTCTTTTCCCTGGGTGTAGTGTGTGCAGGGTGTGGCATTCACCACCTACCCCCATCAAGCACTGACATTAAACAAAGAGTAGAGCTATACCACTTGTCCCCCTCTGGGCCTTTATGGCCTGCTCTATGGTAAACTTGACCTTACCAACTACACAGTTTTTCAATGTCACTTTGTTGTAACAGAGAATGCCAGAAGCAACACTATAGTTCAGATTATTAAAATTTAATTCCTGTATTTGTATTTATTACTTTTAAGCTCACATTGCAGCATTATGATAGCAGATTTTATCAGCATGCAGTAATGTTCAAAATGGTGTTGTGTCATATTAACAGATGACTGCAAACTTCTTGTTAGTTCGGGGTATCTCTCTCTAAAATTTGGCTGATTTTATTCCTGTTATATATTCTATATAATCAGAATCTTACGTCTAAAGACAGTTGTATAGGTGCCATCAATAATATACCATACCTTTTCACTCAACAAAACAATAATCTTTATTGGATCACCATTATTTACATTTTTACCTGCCTGGAACAATTCTTGGACTACCTTGGCCATCTTCAGTTAAGAATGATCAAATGTAAAGGTTTTAAGGGATATGAATCATGATGTGGCATATTTATTTATGCACATTTGTATGGGCTTCCACATGGGAATGGAGGGTAACACAGGTACTGTAATGTAATGGGGGATGCAGCCCGTCCACAACTCAACTGTTTGTTCAGCAACAAATACATAGAAAGAGTAGTGACACTTAAAGATAACTGGTTGTGTAAGTACTATAGGAACACAGAATAAGTGAAGTACCTACTCCCCTTCTAGGTCTTAAATATTTTGCCATTCTTTATTCACAGACACATCAAATTTTCTTATTTCCGCAAAAGATGTGATACTTTATCAAAACTGTAATGCAATAAATATATGAATCCTTGTTTCTAAGTTGCTATGTTTTCACGTCTATGTTAGCATAAGCCGTAAGATCTTACACGTGAACAAATGTGTCACTCGTTATGTGCTGACGCAGAAATATGCACTTCACTGATACCAACGCTTGGCCTAGACTACCACAAATAATTAATGAAGCATGAAATAATCACAGCTTTACTTACCCCTAATGGATAAAACCTTGGCAGACCACTAACTTTCACTTTAAAACTCCCGGATTTTGCCGGTCCTTTGTCGTCCCCATTAACTTTTTCGTCCCCGTTCATGCTGGTTTCTGGTTCTTTCTTCGACTCCACCTGGTGGTCTCCATCACCATCCACCTCCATTACTTCTTGCTGAGATGCTTCAGTAGTCTCCTTGGAATCCATGTTTTATAGTTTAATCACACGTGAATCTGAAATAGGCAGAGACGAATTTTCTCCTTCTCTATAATACGAAATGGATCGATAATGCCAATGGCCTCGGCCATTTCCTAACTAGGTTAGGTTTTGACACCAACGCCAGTCTCTTTGTCACTCAGAAACCGGCGTGCTTCACATCTAGAACTACATTGCTAAATACGAAAAGAACTACACTATATTACATATGAACATTACATTAACAAGTCTATACGTTTATATACTCATTCATTTAGTTGCATGAACATTTATGTTTAGTTTCAAACAATATTTCCAATCCTCACCTCTGTCAAACAACCCACGCACCTCGGCCGACACCCGCCCGCGCGACACAGTACAAGAGAGGGCGTTGATGTCTCACGGGTCTGAAATGGCCACAAATATCGATCTGATTAAATATTTCATTTCCATAGCAGCTATTCTGAGTATACTTGGCAAATACAACATAAATTATTATCGTAAAATAACGAAGTGTTATAAACGTACACTTCGTAATTGATCACTCCACCTTCTTCTCGGTCAATTTTTTTTTTTTTTTTTTTTACTGTAAGGAATCGTACGCGTGCGCAGAAACGCGTGAAGTTCAAGTTTGGCGCTCGTAAAGCCAGGATACATGAAGAACGATCGGCGAAAGGTGATTCACACACGGCGTATATGTGTAGTATTGCGATAATGGTATTCTTTGCAATATTGGGAGGCTACGTCCTGACATCAATTTTCTTTTTTAAATTTCCTAACTTAATACACAAAAGAAAGCAGCTGAAATTTAAATGTCGCCACATAAGTCACCGCGGTGGTGAGTAAATGTAAAGTATTGCAGAACATCAACATGCAAACATGTTAATAAAAATCCAACTAGATGCAACAGTATGCAGATATTTATTTACTGCAAAGTCACTCTACTCTTTATTAGCAGTGAATTATGATGCACGGAGCCACGAGCTTTAAAAAAAATGCAAACATGTATACGCCAAAGCATCTCATTTGTTAAATTCGTACAGAACAGTGTGCAGGATAACAGCACCCAAACAAAATATTAAAAATTTTGTTGGAAATTTTCATTTAATACAATCCATTCCTTTTGCAGGAGCTGGAGAGAATTATGAAAATACTATGACGGCATTTCAGCGGTACGTTTGTAGTTTTATACCATCCTACATATAAACAGTTCGAAACGCTGTATAAGTATAGTTTGTCAAATATTTCCGTTGTATTTTGTGTATGCATAAGCTATTAGTAGTCATGCGAGAGTGTGTACCTCTGTTGAATACATGAAAGTTAATAGGCGGGGGCACCTGTAGCTAGGTGCAAGGTGGTGCAAGCTCCGCCGTGGGATTTTGACATAATTTTTTATGCTTTGTAACTTATTAAATCAAACAATGAAAATTATATAAAGACATTTTAATCAAATGACAACCCTGCTACTATCTTGTCCAGCATTGATCATTAAAAAATCTGCTCATTTTTCATATAGGTAATGTGCACCACCTTGCAAAAACCCTGACAGCGCTGATGTGAACACGTATTTTTTGGTCTCAGACTAATGGATGGGATGTTTCATGAAAAGCCAGCCCTGAAGAGTAAGACTGTGATTCATTTTATGTAACTACACTGTCATGTACTGAGACTCTCTGGCATCAGATGATTGAGTTTGAAAGATTTTGAAGAAAATGGTCATGGCCTAATGTAAGGTACTATCCTGGCATTTGTGTGGCGGAACTAAAGAACACTATAAAATCCTTCACTGACAATAGTTGGTGTCCAGGCCAACACCCAAACTCTATATATCCACATTGCAAGTTGAAAGTGGTCAGTGCTTGAGCATACCACCACAATTATCAGCCATTCTTACATAGTACATTAACTTTACAACACTCCATACCATCTTTGGGCACTTTCCACCAATTCTGTATTCTTCACGTTATAATGTCTGTGCACATTGAGTACCATGATGCACAATTATGATGAGTACTGGTGGGTAAAGGAGTTGTGGCAACGCAGGGAATTGAACATTTATTTCAAGGAGACCTCATAATTGTACTATATGTTCACAGCATTCAGATGCATGGACCTCTAGTTTAATATAGTCTGACTGCCAGGTCTGAACCCTATGCAGTACTTCAGATTGCTGAAGCCAGTCAATAGTGCCACTGCATTCAAAGGCCCAAATAAATTTTACATTTATCTTCTTAAAAATTGCTTAAACTAACAACATTGTAGAATGTATAGAACAGGGAGATATATGATGCATTTTTTTATACAGTTAACGGCTGCTTAACATACATTTAAAAACAAGAGGAAAACTAAAGCAACATTGATATATATATACACACACACACACACACACACATGAATTGGTGAAGGAATGTTGATGAAAGTGTCACTCACAGATCGCCTTACATAGGTACTGAACTACAGGGCATACAACTTAAAGTGGAACCCGCTCATAAATTCAGTGTTGCATAGTAAACAATGATGCCACCCTTTCTGTCTTACTCAATCCTGCATTAATACAGAACTGTGTGCTGCAGAGCAGATAACATCAATTGCTGTGTAGTACCAAGGATACTTACTGCCTGCTCTGCAGTACTTGGTTCTGTGTAAAAAACTGTAAATATTACATTAAGGCAAGACAAAGCTTAGCACTCTAAAGAACAGTAGTTACAGTATGTACCATGTATTTTAACATTACAGAACTATGAACTTTTTCCAGAATGTAGTTATGTGATTCCTGTAATTCTCAGAATAAAGAAAAATAACTTCTTCAAACAGCATTAACTGATTAGTCTTTGTAACATGGTGTAGGAACTGAGTTTTTGAATACTATTTACTTCAAAGGGATGTTGTACAAAAATGTGCTTGTGTAGTTCATTGTTTATGAAATCTAAAAGTTTCTTATTGAAACAATAAGCCTTTTTTTAATTACATAACAATATTTTGTACCAGAATGTATTGTATAAGATACAAATATAAAATTGTAAAACTAGTTGCTGAAAACAGATCATGAACAGAAGTTAAACTAGTAACCTTAGCAAAAAAAGTTCCTGCATTTCATTAATTCTGGATACCTTGTATCTTTCAATGCAGATATAACCACCAGTGAGACATTTGCAGTACACTTTAAGGATAGCATACATGCATCTGTGCACATGTGGCACACACTTGAAACTTGAACATTGTTTTTTTAGCTATTTAAAATATTGGTGCTTTTCTCAGAAATGTAGAAATATATGAACACATTCACCTTTCTGGTAGGGAAGAAAATTACTGTGTGTACATTTGAGCATTTGGTGGTGTAGTTGCCCACTCTTAGGATACTTGATAATTGTGGTAATTGATTTATGGAAAATGTAAGCAAGCATTTTGTAGTAACTGCAGTCAGTGTTTTCACGATGATACAGAAGTTACTGAATGCTTAGTTTCCATTTCAGTGCCCTGGAGCTTGGGACAGATATGTTGGAACTTGACTGCCATTTAACAATGGATGGACATGTTGTTGTTTGTCATGATCACAATCTAATGAGGAGCACTGGTTCTGACTGTGATATTTCACAGGTTAATTATCAAGACATGCCTCTTCTAAAGCCTGAACTTCCTCTTGACTTTGATCCTGGTACTGGTAACACTGATTATTTCAATTTTATGTGTGTATGTATGTGAGTGGGTGGGTGGGGGTGGGGGGGAATAGGTTTCGCTTGTTAGAAGTTTTTGAAAGCCAAGTGGATGGCATTAAGCAGTTAACCTCCAGTGGGTATGCATCGCAATTTTACAATGAGTTGTGCATGTACTGTAGCTGGCCAAGTTTTGCATTCTTTCAGTAGCAATACTATTGCACCCAAGTGAGACCCATCAGCCAAATAGTAGTGGGAGATTTAAATTTCTCTGTTCCTGGAAAGAAAAGGTTAAAATAGATAACAAGTAATCATTAAGTATGTAAATAAGGAAATCATATGTGAAATACATACACATTTTTTGTCATAAAGAATGGAGAACATATGATGTGTAATTTTACAGAACTTTGCTGAGGCAGGCTTGACAGTCATAGTTGATATACTGATCTAAGTTACAGTTAGACTTTGTGTATGTGATATTTGAAGGTGCATCATACATTGTGTAACAAGACACATAAGATTGGTTCCTACTGTCATGGTTTCAGACTGATCAGCATAAAATTGTACATCATGTATTAAAGACATACAAAGCTTGGTTCCAACTGTAAAGGTACAGATCAGTGTAACACATTTCTAAGTTCGTCTGTAAGCTTTGTGTGATCTCCCTGGTGATGACAATGTTAGGCTAAAACATGATGGAATGATACCAAACTCCAGAATTATCAGTAAGCCAGTTGTGTAGTATGATGGTTTTGTACTGAACTGCAAACTGTGTGTGTTATTTGTGTTTCTTTCTCACAAGTACAGCTCATTCCTGTGGGTTTCCTTTACTTTTATTGTGGTAGTGGCATGGCTGGCCATCTGCTGTGACTTCATGGTAGGGGGAATCAGTACCAGGTTTTCTTATTTAATGATGCTGTAAGTTGCTAAGATTATATAGCCATGCTAGAAGAAGAAATTGCTTACATAATTGTCCACAGAAAGTAGCTCCTACTTTGAAGATATTTTATGTAAAGCAATCCATATACAAGCCTGGAGAGGCCCTTAGGGTTCCAGAAGGTGGAGGCTCCCAGAATTTCTAGACACATGGCACAAGAAGGTGGCAAGGTTGTCAGCCCTACACACCAGCCACCTGTGCCCCCTCAAAGAGATATTCCTGGTATTCATTTCTGTTAGCAGCTGAGTGAGTCAACCCTAGGGCCTTATTATCGTGTTCAGAAGATACTGTGGTCCATATATCTTTATCATGTATGAGGACATACATGTCAAATATTTAATTGTTTACAAGATCCCAGTAGAAATGTAAAATGTCTTCTAGATATTTGTTTGACTGGATAAATGTTACATATGTTTCTGTTCTTTCCATAGGTAAAACATTTATTGGTTCAGGAAAACCAGAAGAACGAAGATTCACTCTCTTAGAAGATGTGTTTGAAAAATTCCCAAAGGTTCCCATCAACATAGATATTAAAGTTGATGATGACTTGCTAATTAAGAAAGTTTCCAATCTTATTACCAAATACAGCCGTGAAGAATATACAGTGTGGGGAAATTTCAATGACATTGTTACCAGGAAGTGTTATGTTGAAGTAAGTTTCTTGGAACAGAGATCTCCCAAGTATGGCCCACAGGTTGGATGTATCCACACACTTTGACCCATGAAGATATCTGAATCATTTCAGGACTGTCCAAACTATGTTATCCAGTCCAGTCATTTTTTGTAAAATTGGGAACAATTTTGTGTGCTATGGCATATCACCGTATCAAATATTAATATAATAAAACATGTGATTTCATACAAGTACCATTATTCTAAACTCAAATTCTGCTGTTATATATGCAACCTGTAAAACTGTTACCAAGCAAACAGTGTAGCCATTTCAATTATGAGTACCGTGGCATAATTAACTGGTGAGGGGCTATCTGTGACTTAATAATATGGGCCCCTTTTCCTTATTAGCAAAGATACTGTCAGATTTCATAACAGGGATCAAGTGAGAATTTTATTATGAAACAAGAATCTAGTAAGAATGTTACCATGAAACAGTCTCAGCAGGGAATAAGATCTTACAGTCCTAGGTGTACATAGGTCTTCCTGTCGAGTCCATGTTATTTTCATCCATTTTTAACCACACTTGAATTTTCTTGACTGATTTCGTTAAATATTCCATTAAAAGTTGTAACAAAAATCTTTCTGGGGTTGTGTGCTGAGTTATTCAATGTGGATGGATAGAGAGGCATGACTAGTGATTGGGATCAGTGATGGTCTGTATCAATTGTACCCCATTGTTTCTTCATTTTCCAAAGTCTTTCCTTGTCAAGAAGTTATGGGAAGAATTAATTATGCATATTTTTTTAAAAATTTTTTATTTGAATAAGAAAGCTAACAAACCTAATAATTAATTTCTGACCATTCATGCACATAATTTCCTTCAGTAGAGACTCATACCACCTCACATTGGTCATACATCACATGCTTTTTTGTACAGCAACTGTGTTTGTAATGTTTTACATGTAAACAGTGCTTCATACAAGATTTCTAGATACAGCATCTATCAACAGATCTTATTTCACATAGCTAGCTAAAATTGTTAGTTACTGCTTTAAACAGATAGCCAAGTTCAGAGTTTAAAAGTCTTCCATGAACATTCAGATTTACTCTTACCTGATTTACATTTTATTTTTAAATTATTTTTTATGTCTTCACAGATTAGGTAACTTATTTCACCTGATGACTTAATTATCATTTTAGCATCCCATGGTAACCATCGCTTACAGATTATTTACACAATATACATCCTGCATTTAATATATTGATATTTCCATGAGAATAGATGCATAATGTGTTATAATATCTTTGAGTTCATGAGATAGTTATACAGAGTTGAAAAATTAGTTTATTGACTTTCCTTCTGATTTCTTGTGTGGTAATATTTTGTGTCAGACAACAGTTTGGATAATTGTATTCTTTTACATACACATTGGATTGTAATTGTTTATGAATCATCACTTATTATTATACAGTGTGATACTGGATATAGTGTACTTAACCAATAAAAGGAAACAGTACTTTTCTTATATTTTTTCCCTCTGTATGTTGGCATTTGTATTTGCATACACCAATATGAATTGTATTGTTCATTTAGAAAATTTGCATTGATGGAGTGTGCATTTACAAATAATAACCATTTGTGTATTTCTTTTAGAAAATATTTTGGAGTAATTAATTTTAAATAAAACCACATGAGGTAGGAAATACATGCATAACAAACGTTTTGGTGTATTTAGTTGCTGTTGCTGTGAGTTGAAGTATAAGCTTTTTAAGAAAGCCTCTGATCCATAAAATTGGTTACATTGGTATTTTTGTTTGTTTCACATGGAGATCACATAAAAAATCACTAGAGGGTTAGGATGCCTACATGAAACATGAATACACTCTGTCTGGGAAAAATCTCTAGGGACAAACCTGACAGGAGACAGCATAGATGAGAGATTATTATTAAAATGAGAAACCCTCATTTTAAGAAATTCCATAAAAGCAGGCAATTAATTTACCAGCCAAATATCAAGATCTGAAGGAAGATCCTTTACCATATTGTTAGCTATTATATGTTATATATTGCTGTGATTGGAATGTGCTGAAATGGACACAGGCAAGCCTCATAAATTCATGTTGCCACTCATTGGTGTATTAGTAAATTGGCAGGAAGTATAAATATGGTCATATGGAACAAAGTGTGAAACTGTGGGTAATTGAATTTCATATGTGGCTGTCATAGTTAAGTAGTATTTCTGGAGCTGTGGATATTGATACTTAAATCAATATCTCCATTTAATATGGCTATTTCTTTTTTATTTTTCAGAATCCGCATGTTAATTTGCTATTTTCTATGAGGCAAGTTGTGTATCTTGTGCTTCTAATGTACTCGGGACTTTTGCCGTTTGTTCCATTAAAGGAAACACACCTGGAAGTATTCATGCCATCCATTTATTTAAGGTACATATGTTAGCATGCCACTTTGCATTGATCAGATACTTCAGCTTTTGCCTCTGTGTGTATAGCAGTATAATATGTCTGACTATCAGTACCACTGAATTCATAGCAGCAGAGAGCATACCCCAAATAATTCCATTGAATAAAGTGCTGCTAATAGGAGAAGCAAAAACAAGATTGGTTATTTTCTACAAGAAACATACCAGTGTAACAACAGAACAGGCTACATAGTAAATTATTCCATCTGAATATGACAAATAATGGTTGAATACTTTAATAATGTAATCATGAAGGTTTATGCATTTAAGCAAATAGTGCAAGAATTAATAGCTCACAACTCTTGCATATGTGGCATGAACTTAATGGTACCTCCAGAATGCCTTGTGTGGGCCGGGTAGATCAGTTGGTATAGCGACTGACTACGGGCTGGATGGTCCAGGATCGAATCCCGGTGGGGACGAGATTTTCTGCCCGTCCAGACCGGCCCTGGGGCCCACCCAGCCTCCTGTAAAATGGGTACCGGGCCTTTCCCGGGGGTAAAGTGCGGCCGGGGCATGCTGCTGACTACTCACCCCCTTCTAGTGCCGCGGTCATGGAAGAGTAGGGCTATACCTCTACCCACCATCTGGGCCACACCAGAATGCCTTATACTTAGTATACTTATATGTAGAAAATGGTATAAAAAATTCCTGTAGGTAAAATTGTGCATCGTGTGAACATGAACTGTGTCAGATTAGTGTAAACTCATTGAGACATCTTTCCTTAGGATATAAATACAATAGACCATAAGTGTAATTGACTAATAGTGGGAGATGGTGTCCATGTTTAACACAAATATTCATTACCTGTGGAAGTTTATTTACAAACCCATGAAAATACTCCCATATTAAGAAATTTTTTTAACGGAAAACAAATTTGCACATGAAATATATTGCAATGTGCTTATAAATGCACACTATTCAGATTATTACATTAAGGGTCAAGATGTTCATGGACCTCATGATCCTCGAAGAGGAAGGCACCTTTAAAAAAAAAACGAAAAAAAAAAAGACACTCCTGCAGCCATCTTCAACTTGTTGAAGCCCCCAGTTCAAGTTTCTTTTGCAACTGACATGTTTCACCTGACACCACATAAATAACTTGTATCCACCTATATAAAAATGAAGAAAGCTATATTTTTACCTGTGCAGTTTTTGCAATTTGCTTATGAAGGGCCAACTACTTTGTAGAAAAATATCTTTGTTTCTCTCTCCACTCCCTGATGCACCCTTCCCTTGCATCACATTTTATGGCTGTAGTGAGATTCCTTGCTTCTGTTCCTTGTCCCTCTATTTTTCCTCCTCTGTTGTCTGTTCATTAGTTGTCACAGAGAGAAAGTGATTTCATGGACTTAGTTTTACTCATTTCAGACATGTTTCATTGTGGTTCACCTTAAATGTGCCAAAAATGTGTTGCATATGGAACAGTGTGGGTGAGAATTCTGTATTTAGGAAGAACATTACAGCTTATAAGAGAAATGTGTAGTGGTTTACTGCTACATCTTGTATATTTACATCTCTAGTCCTTTGTGTTGCCCCAATAAGAGCCTGAAATGTGACAAGTCTGATTGTTGGATCAAAAGATTTTGGAAATAATGTTGACATAATATAGGAATAATTACAGTAAATTATTTTGTATTTCAGCAGGAGAAAAACAAATCCAAATGGAGGTTTTCTTCCATTTCACACATTTTTGGCAAGAACTGTAGACTGCCTGTTAATGAGGAAATTCCTTTTTGAACATTTGAGTAAAAGAGGCATTCAGGTAAGTTTTCAGTAATTACGTACTGGAGTAGAGATGAGAACACAGTCATACTTATAGCTTTGTAATTGTAGTTTGTTTTTTCCTGATAGCTCAGTAAAGTGACTGGCCATAGCCTGGCTAACTGAAGTTTGAGTCCCAGTAGAGAAACTGGAATATTTTCTCTCTTGCATCATAACCAGAAACAGCCAACTGCCTGGTGTTTATAATGTCTGAGTACCTTAAGTATACCTTGGTACAGAGATTTGCAGTGACTCTGAATGGTTTACAGCTTTAAAAAAACACTAGTAGTACTGCATAGGTCAGTTTTTCCCATTTTAAGTTGTCATTGCAACCTGCACCCTTTATATTACAGGTATGAATTTGAAGTATCATAACTTTCATACAGTTTCACTTATGAACACGGTACTGGAAAAGTGGTGGATTCCATTCAGCCATCCCTTAGCTTGTATCACTTCCGTTGAACACTGGCATGTAGTTAGTTTTACCCATGAAGAGTGTGTAGCTATACTGTACATTTGTGTCACATTCAGTGACTGACAAATATAATGCAGTGTGTTTCTGTTTGTAGCAAAAATATTTTTTCTTATTGTCGCTTGTCCACTTTATTGTATGTACAGATTCAAATTCCCTACAAGCATTTGCAGGGGGATATCTGTTTGCATGTTGCAAGTCTGGATCTGATCAGTGTGTATTCAGAATCACTCATTAGTTTGAGACTTCTATTCCAGAACAACAGTCTGTTGATATCTCTAACAAAAATGGCTACATTTCTGTGTATCCTCTGAGGCACAACTTGCTTTCCTGGCAAGGCCTCAATATATATCTTCTCAAGATTTTCCAAGGTTTACCTGAAGGTGATGATCCTGAACCTCCCTTAGCTACTTGTGAATATGAGATTACTAATAAGAATCTGAGCACAGTAACAGTGACGACAAAGATAATGTGCCTGTACATGAAACTATTGATAGTCAAACTGATAAAGAAGACATATCAGGAAAAATGATCAAAACCAGTTTACCCACTCAAGGAAACAGCTGGTATAAATTAAGCTGTTTGCTTGGAAACTGTTCCTTTTTGAGATCGGTCAAAATTGCCAATGCAATGATAAGTAATAATGTGCCACATGGTAGAGGACATACTATAGAATGTGGCAAGGGGAATGGTATTGACATTGCAGCATAAATGTTTATTCCCATTGTAGAGGAAGTCACAGTAGGAGGTTTACAGATAGATGAGCACAGCAATGGCAGGTGTGGTAAGAGGTATACTTTTGCACCTGCAGTATGTACCAGAATTATAGTTAAGGGTGGAATAACAGTACAGAAAGTTGGCTGTATTGGTATAAAGCACAATGCTAGGGATATACAACAAAATACAGTGAAGAATAAATTGGTACATACACATTATGCAAAGTGCAGCACTGACAATAGCACTGCCAGCCTGTGACATCTGCTTATTGAAGAATTTATGCTGTGTCACATACAAAAGTGTGCAGAAGCAAAAGCCTTTATATTACTACAAGATAAACATTGGGCCCTGTCTGCAAAAGAGCTCTACACATTTATTGCCCTCATATATACCCATAACAGTAGTTTCACAGAAGGAATGATGTTAAGTGACCTGTGGGAATTGCAGTGGGTTGCAGTGTTCATTGCAGCAGCAGTGGGGCAAACCAGGCTTTGAGAGATAATCACATTTCTCATGTGCGACAGAAAAACACGAGAACATAGCATCCACAATCAGAGAGATTTGCTGTAGCTTCTAATATTTAAGACCAAATGTCACTTCACACAGTACTTGGTTATTAAGCCTGAAAAATATGGGATACGTGGGTGGACCCAAAAAAAAAACAAGACTAGTCTCAATGCCGCCGAACGCGGAGGAGTGGGAGAAGGACAACGTCAGTGCTTGTTCCCTAGACCCTCAACTATCAGTAGCGAGATGGACGTCTTCCTGTAACAACTCAATCGGCCGCACGGTCAGTTTTCGTGAAAGTAGTTTTTGTGACCCTGTCGAAATTGTGATGTGTGATTTAAAGGAACAAAGAACTTGTTTGAAATTTTGCTTCCTCCTTGGGAAAACACCCACGGAATCATTAGAAATGCTTCAGGAGGCTTTCAAGGAACAAGCTCTGAGTCGTGCG
>Ga0123354_10005568_pt1 | contig 18358 bp, 19 predicted proteins | sample TergutLab28metaG_2_FD_97872 | JGI IMG/M metagenome (GOLD analysis project Ga0123354, IMG submission 97872) | Labiotermes labralis P4 segment gut microbial communities from Petit-Saut dam, French Guiana - Lab288 P4 | ecosystem: Host-associated > Arthropoda: Insects > Digestive system > Gut ...
AATCCACCAAATAAATAACCTTTACGCCATCTTCATCATATTCTCTTATCGAAAAATATTTTTTTTCTCCGAACCTGTAAATCTTGTAATTATCTTCTTTATTGTATCTTTCGGCAATAAATCGTTCATCCCTGATCAAACCGATTTTCTTCTTCGAAGAATCTTCTTTTTCAAAAGATATCGAATTTATGACGGCAAGGATGGCTTGAACAAAGAAAGTCGAGAGATAATCAAATACGCTACCGATTTTTATCAGTTTGGATATCTTGTACGGTAACAGATAATAATCCAATGTCGCAATATCGATCCAATTACCGTAATATTTCCAATAGGGATAGGCAGTCGGATTCGGAATGGAAATTAAATACCGGACATTATGCTTTTTGCAGATTTTGTATGCTGCCTCTGCCATTTCCTGCAAAAAAAAATCATCTTTCCGATGATTCGACAAAATGAAAGCATCACACGCTAAACCGATGATTGTTTCGTTTCCGTTGAAATCGTAAAGCCGCGGAATAACGGAGAACATTCCTACTATTTGATTATCAAACAACAAAAAACCATGAATCGAAAAGCGAAGATAAGTTTTTAAATATTTCTCTTTGAAATAAGTTATGGTGAATCGCTTGTTGAATACGTCATTAAAAGCTTTGGTCAATTCCGACCAGTCCTTCTCCGATAATTCATTTGAAGTTAAGGCTGTTATCTTGTAATTGCCCATTATTATACTTTCAGCGTAACCCCGCCCCAAGAATATCCGACTCCGAATCCCGCCAATAATACCTTGTTTTTCAATTTATTCTCTCTTCTCGCTTTATAAAGCGCTATCGGAATGGTCGAAGAAACCGTATTTCCTGTATTTTCTAAGCAAATATAAAATTTATTGTTCTCTATTTCTATCAGCTTCCGCAAATAATTCATCATGTATTTATTGGCTTGATGAAACACAAACAAATCGATGTTTTTCTTAAGTAAATGATTTTTTTTCAACACATCCTCTATCAAACGGGGAACGGCTTCGGATGTGAAATTGAAAATTTCGCCGCCGTCCATAAACAAATAATCGCTCGATTTCGGATTGTTGTTTTCATCGAAACGCAAATCGTTTATCGGACTTTTATTGCGCCCGGCGCCTGTTTTAATAATCAGATTCTCAGCGCCCCGTCCGTCGGTTCCGAGAACAAATTCACCGATTTCAGCAAAACCGTCCGTAGATATTAAAGAAGCAGCTGCAGCATCCCCGAAAATGGTACGGTTACCTTTATCTTTGGGATGAAGATGTTTCGAATAAGTTTCGGCTGTGATAAGCAATACGTTTTTTGCGATATTTCCCGCAATCAGACCTTTGGCAAGCGCAAGACCGTAAACATAACCCGAACAACCGAGATTAAAATCCAACGCCCCGCATGAAGTCGGCAGTCCCAAACGATTTTGAATAATGCAAGCCGAAGTGGGTAAAAAATAATCGGGACTTTGAGTACAAAAAAGCAGAAAATCGATTGTCGATTGATCGATATCGTTTTCCGTAAAAAGTTTCTCGGCTGCTTTCAAACCCATGTCAAGAGCCGTTTCATCCTCCCCTGCAATATGCCGTTTGTTTACACCGATTTTCGAAGCGATTTTCTCCACCGTCCACTCGGGAAACTCACGGGCAAGTTGTTCGTTGCTCAGTATTTTCTCCGGCAAATAATACGATACGGCTTTGATAAACGAATTCATAATTTATAATTGACTACGTCGATTCTTCGAATTCATAATTCATAATTCATAATTTAAATCAACGTATATCCGCCGTCGATCACGAGATTCGAGCCGGTAACCCAGGCGCTTGCATCCGAAAGCAAATAAATAACAGCATAAGCAGCTTCTTCCGGTTTACCGTAGCGTTTTAAGGGATAACGTTTTTTATCTTCTTCCAACAATTCGGAACCGATTATTCCTCCTTCGAAAATAGGTGTTTCTATCATTCCCGGATTGACGCTGTTTACCCGTATTCCTTTGGGCGCCAAATCCAATGCCATGTTCTTCATCATCCCGTTAACAGCGCCTTTTGACGCTGAATACATGGAATTACCTCCCAACGCACACAGGACACCCGATATGGAAGAAACAAAAACAATTGAACTTTTTTTCATCAATTTTTTATTTTCAACCAATTGAGCGGATAATAAAGTCGGCGCCGTAAAATTCACATTCATGATTTCGGACAATGAAGCTGCATCGATAAACTGAAACAACATCGTTTTGACAATTCCGGCACAATGAACCAATCCGTCCAATTTCGGCGATTGTTCCGCTAATCGAAGTCTGTCGTTTTCTTTATTTAAGTCGGCAACAATGACGGAATGACCGATACCTTCCATTTGCGACAAAGTTTCATTCAGTCGTTCTTCATTGCGAGCGGTTATAACAACGGTCGCTCCCATTTTTGAACATTCTGTTGCAATCGCTCTTCCTATACCCGAAGAAGCGCCGGTAACCAAAATCGTCTTGTTTTCCAGCGAAAACGGATTCATTGTTTCGAGCCAATCAAATCAAAAAGTTCTTGAATCGTGTCAATCGGTCGCATTTCAATCGGAGTCAAGCGAACGCCGTACTTCTTCTCAATCATATTCAGAATTGCCAAAGCGACAAGCGATGACCATTCGTCCAATTCTCTGAACCGGGTGGTCGTTTCAAATGCGGAAATATCCGTATCATCGAATTGATCGGCGAAGTTTTTAATAAAAGAATTGATTTCCATATTAATTCTTTTTTGTAAATGAACGATCTAATAATTTTTTATATAAATCTACATATTTTTCTCCTTGTATATTTTCTGTAAAATGAGAATTATAATATTTGTAAGCATTCTCACCAAGTGATATACATAATTCTTCATTCCAAAATAGTTTGTTCATCTTATTTGCCAATTCTTTCGGATCACCCGGTTGAACAACATAACCTGTTAGCCCGTTTTTATTTACAAAACTGGTACCAGTTCCAAGTTCAGTAGAAATCATTGCCTTTTTATAATAACTGGCTTCCAAAAGTACTTGTCCAAAACATTCTCCTCTTGTCTGTGAGGGGAGCACGAAAAACTTGCATTGTTTGAACAAATAAGCCACTCTTTCATCAGGCTGAAAACCCAACAAAAAAACATTTGTAATTTTCTCCTTTTTTATTCTTTCTTCCAAATACTTTCCTTCAGGTCCCTTACCTACAATCAAGATATTACCTTTTACTTGTTTAGCTGCATCGAGTAATACATCTAAACCTTTGTACCATCGAAGCGCTCCCACAAAAAGAGAAAAATCATTATATAATTTGATCTGTGCCTTAAATTCTTCATCAACATCAGATAAATGTTCAAACCTATCCTGGTCCAGCCATAAATTAATAATATAAAGTTTGCTTTCAAATTTTTGCAAAATAGAGGTTGATGTTACCAAATTTTGACTGGTTGGAACTATGACATCTACTTTATCAAACAATTTTCTAACAAATGGATGGTAACAATTCAATAATGCATTACGTCCGATAATTTCACCATGAAAAGTTACAATGATTGGTTTCTTCACAGACTGACAGAGAGTTATTATTTCGGCAAAAGGGAAAGGATAATGCAACTGAATAATATCAGATGTTTCGACAATCTTTTTGAATTGCCTCATAAAATTATAACTTATGGGCATGGTAGAAATACCACAAGTACGTTTATATGAATGACATCTTATACCGTCCAAAACAATTTCTTGGGGATTACGTGAGATAGAAATAACATTGACATCAAATCCTTTATAGATAGAATATTTTCCTATTTGCCGAATAGCTTCTTCTAATCCTCCATAAGTATCCGGAAAATATGTTTTAAAAATATGAGTAATTGTTGCCATTTATCAGTCTAAGGTGTCAATAGTATTTTTCTTTCAAATTATTTTTAAATAAAAATGCGATAACACTGAAGGTACACAGTGCAAATGTTCCTTGGCCTGCAAGCATATTCAATTGCAATATTAATAATAGAATTACAGTGACATATATAATTATCGGCAAATATAATATCTTTAAATTATTATATAATCCTACCCAGATTTTTTTAGTAGCATAACCAAACAAAAACATCATAAAAATCCCAAACCAACCATAATCCAAATACCACAAAAAGAAAAAGGTAGACCAAATTCCGGGCCTTGCATTATGCTCTTTTATATTATTCATAATATCATATCTCAGATTAAATATTTTCGTAATAAATTTTGTAATAACAAAAAATGTTGCGCTACCATAAAAATAATCGCCTTTTTCATCCACATATTTTTTCACAACAGGAAATTCAAAAATTGCATGAGTAGAATACTGCGTAATATTTGCATAAGCAAATAAGTATGGAAAAATCCATCGATCTTCATTTTGGGATAATAGTTGTTGATATCCAGGTGTTGCCGGAACTTTGTCGGAATAACCACTTATAGTGACTACAGATGATGGTTGAATATGCGTATCATTCAACCTGCGAATGAAAAGAGAAGAAATAATAATGACGACTAATATTGTCATTATTAATGCGAATGCCGCATTTTTAAAGGTGATTTTAAATTTTACTTTTTCCGAATAATACAGCAATATAATGCAATATATGAGAGGGGTAATTATCGTAAAACGGCTACTGGTTAATAATGAACTCACCGTTGACAAGACGATAAGTACAAAAGACCAAACTTTCTCCTTTATTTGATGTAAATTATTACATATCATATCAAGAGTAAAAGGAATATACACACAAGAAACAAGCATACTTGCAATGACAGATAACATATTTCCACTCCCATCAGCAGCTAAATCAAGATTATCTAGAGAGGAATTATCCAATGACATTCCTCTGTATAAAAACAAATCGATATAGCGAAATATAATCCCTATTAAACCCAAACAAAACGTAATATTATATATTCTAACTAAATTTTTCCTGTCAACCTTGATTTTGGTAATTTTAGGATATATTTTTTTTGTTCTAATCATAAATGTTCCTAAACAAAAAGCCAAAATACATAAAACAATATAAGCTATGGAAGAGAAGTTCAATGTATTAACTATTTTGACAGGAGCAATAATTAACATTATTATTGTGTATACTACAGCCAACAAAATTATTCGCTCCGGTCTCAAATTATACAGAAATCCTCTATTTAATATAACATCCATTATTATATTTTATGTTTGTTCTCTGTGTATTCTTATTAGTGAAATATACTCAATACATTTTCAAAAGCCAATATACAGTGATCAATATTATCCTGATTCACTACATTTTTATAAGGTAATCCCGTATAGCTTGACTTACAAATTGTATTCATGAACATTATTTTTTCTTTTTCTGGGCTCTGTGGAAATCTATGTTCCTTAACCATATTGATATACTTCATTATATCACTAAAATCATCCAAAAAAAGACAATTCGACATTATGTTGTTTAGGGTATTTACCAAAGTAACTACTGGTTTGTCTGCTAAAATACATTCAATTGCTATAGTTCCTGTAACCGTTACTACCATATCTACCATTTGGAACACTTCTTTCATCGTCTTTTCATGAACAACAGGAATTATTCTCGGATGTTTTTGAACATATCCCAACAATTCATCTGTTAGCTCATATTTCGATTTGGGATTGGGTTTCACAACTATATGAATATCATCATCGGTAGATTCTATTAAACTCTTCAGAGTTGCAAGCTGATCTCTGTATTTCCATCCCCATACTTCCAAATTAGCTTCTGGTTGCATTTGCATAGGATAAAGTATGTAAAAAGCTGTTTCCATACCTATGCTTTTGCCATAAGCAATTTTGTCCCATTGACTGATCAAACGTTTTCGTTTCCTTTCTATTTTTATTTTTGTCAATGGATGTGGAGCATTAAAATGTTCTCCTGAAAAATAAGATCGAGAAAGAGTCAACAATTCTTTTAACCGTGTTATTCTTACAGAAATTGTTATTCTCTTTTTTTTCATGTAATCAGGGATGGTCTTACGTTCGGTAATATTGTTTATAACTTGCTTTACATTTTCGTCATCCATTTGTTCCTCCGATCCTCCAAAAGGTTCTAAAGTATTATACTTATAGAAAGAAAAACGTCCTGTCGGATATCGACAGGTGGTTGGATGTAAATAAAGAATTTTATTTTCCTTACATATTTTAATTGTTAAAAACTCATGAAATGCAGCAATTTCTCCAAAAACCACATCTGGTTTAATATTGTTTATTATTTCTTTTATTTGGTTATAATAGTAACCATAATGAGAAGTATCTTTATGACAATAATAATTTATTGCCCTATCAGATAAAACCAAATCATCAAAATTGTGTAAACAATTATTATCTTTTTCTTTTCTTTTTTTATAGTATTGAATTACAAAACACTTCCCATTTTTAGGCAAGAATAAATGATTCTGAACAATCCAAGAAATATCATGTCCTTTTTTTTCTAATCTTTCTGCAACAATATCCCAAAAAAAAGTACGGTATCTATTTTCAACAAATAAAATTTTCATGCAATAAAAGTAAGTTTATGATAATATTAATTTTTATTCATTATTGTTCTCCATTGAAAATTTATATATTTATTGTATATGTATATAAATGGGATACAACAAACTAATGCCATTAGAGTAATAACAAATGATAAAAAAATATTGGATCGTACTGCCATGGTATCTACATGATACAATTTCGAGAATACCCATATTATAATTCTACATAATGAGACATGTATACACATAATAACCAATGTATTTCGATCAATCCACTCCAGTATTCCATTCTTATTTATGAAATGGGAAATAAAAACGATTAGAGAGGTTCCAACTATTGCATTTATGCAAAACAAAAAATAATTATCATATGTTCCTGAACCAACATCTATTCTAACATCATAATTGAATACAAAAATATAATAAATGGTAATAAACAGTAAACTACTCAATGAAATAATATATTTTTTTTGATAATTTAAAATTGGCTTACAAAAATATCCAAACAGATAAAAGGCATACACCATACAAGCAGCATTAATTCCCCAAGGTAAATTTATTTGATGCTCTGAAAAAATAATACCTAAAAATAAAATAAACAACCCACTCATAATTATAAACAAAGGTTTACCTTCGGAAAATTTGTATACTAACATAAAGATTGTTTCTAAAACGAACAAACATGGAATAAACCACAAGACAACATTATGCGCCATAAAATTGTATGCATTATGTCCATAAAAAATGCCAACGAGGGGACGCCAAACAGCAACATCCACTACTTGGAAATGACGCTCTATGCTTACCCAATATAAGTATGTAAGTAAGTAAAATAATAAATACGGAATGATTAATGTTTCAAATTTACGACTTAAAAACTGTTTAAAAGATTTTTTTTGACCACTGAATAAGTAACCTGACACGAAAAAAAACAATGGTATATGAAAACTGTATATCCAATTTATTATCCATTTAGAACGTGTTACATGTCCCATTATTACCAACATAATGCCAAGGCATTTCATTACATCGACGAATGGTTGTCTTTGTTTGTAATCAAGTGTGACCATACTTATCTTAAGTCCAATATATTATTGTGACAGCTACTATTGTTGTGATATTAAATATCAAACATAGCTTCAAGGGCACATTTTTTTTTTGCAAAATATATATTTGATACGCAAAAGAGATACAAAACAACAAGATACACAAATACGTAAATAATTCCAAATTTAAATGCTCTTTTAAAATCAATAACAATAACGGGAAAAAGACTACCATAACACCAATACCTATATACATTCTCTTTATGATGTTTTCTCTTGCAACTAAACTTTCACATAAGGCTGTTCCTACCCAAATAGGCATCTGAAAACATAACAGCAGAAATAATTTTGGCATATCTGCATATCCTTCGGGTAAAAGATATTTCAAAAATACAGGCGATATCGTAAAAGAAATTAAACAGAAAATAAGGATAGTGCACATTAAAGCAGCATAATAAATATCCAGTCTTTTCGGATTAGACAAGTATAGCTTTTTAAAAAAAGTAATCTGGCAAAACTGATATAGAGCCACAGATATTCCAACCATTCGAAAATAAAAGCTGTATATTCCAATTTGCTCAAATCCCATGAAAATTTTAATGTAGATACGTGCACTGGATGTTAACCAATATATTATTAATCCAGAAATTATTAAATGGACACTATATTTTAGAATCTCCGGATAATCATATTTCAAAACATCTGATAAAGGCTTATTTGTATGCTTTTTGTAATGGACAATAAAATCTACAATCAATCCTGTTATGTATAATTCCATGAAATATTGCAACCATTGTAAAGGATTATGAATATTCGTTACTAAACAAAGGAGGATAAGTATAGTTAGTATAAAATAATAGCCACTGTCAAATAATACTGCCTTGTAACCTTTATCGTTACACCTAAGAATAAGGCTATAAAGCCTTTGTAATGAGAATATAGCTGAAAATAAAAAAATAAAATAAATATTCCTAGTTAAAACAGATATATGATAAAGGCATCCGAAAAGAACAAACAGGAACAGAATCAGCGCTCCGTATAGAAAAAATGCCTGCTCCTTATCTGTCTCTCCTTTCTTAAGAATAAAATATGGATAAGCGCCTCCTAATCCTAACAACAATGCAACAGTAATTACACTACCGGTTGCAAAGGAATATTCAATTAATCCATATTGCTCAAGAGATATAAATTTTATAAAAAAAATAGGCGATAGAAGTGCAACTCCTTTAGATATTGCAAAAAACAAAATGTTTTTTGCAATAATATTTATACTACTTTTTTTTATAAACATTATCGTTAATTTTTTTATGTTTCAAAATTTCCACATCAGGATCAAACTCTATCAGGCGCAAAGGTTGATTAACATACAAACCGGCAACAGAAATATCTTTAGACACCACTGATCCAGCTCCAATTGTAGCATTATCACATATAGTAACCCCCGCATTCAATATGCTTCTTGTTCCAATATATACGTTCTTTCCAACAACAACGTTTCCATCAACTCTCCAACGTCTGGGGGGGAATTTGCTATGATAAAATCCATGAGTCCAGACCTGACTACCCTCTCCTGCCAGTATAGAATAATCACCTATTGTAATATCCGATGTTAATTCTAATAAATGCTTACTTCCAATAATACTATTAAAACCTAATACAAATCGAGAATTGCAAGATTTACTGGCTGTCAATTTATTAAACTGATTTACTTTACTTTTTTTATCCAGAAACACACTTATCCCCCCCTTAATTATATTGTATCTTCTAATGAAACTATTCTCTTTCATATTCAATTCAGGGACAGTAATAAAATTACAATATCCTATACATGCGTTTTTATCCAACACAATTTTATCTGTCCAAACCCACGAAAATCCAACTTTTCCTTTTACTTTACATCCAAATAAACGTAATAAAAAAGTAGAAAGAAATGAAGGGAAAAAAAATAGAATAATTGCACGCGTTAGTTTAGCGATCATAATACTTAGATGAATAAAATTTTATTAATAAGAATCAAATCTTATTGGGTTACCTTTACAAATATTTTTCATGGAAATTTTACCTAAAGCTAAATATGCATGTGCCCAACATTTTGGCTATGATAAAAATATCTTTCATTATTAAATTACTTCTAATAGATTTTTGTTAACGAGAGTTTTTGCAGCATCTACAAGCAAAAAATAAGGCTGATTACTAATTTTTGAAATAGTAATCAAATCCTTTGTCCCATCAGCAAGATTGAGCAACCACTGTATTGCATTTAAAAAACCAACAATTGATTTCTGTGATCCTAAAGTAGGGTACAACCCCCTTTTCCCTAATTGTGGCTCACAGAAAGGGTTGGTATTGTAATACACATGATTATTTTCAATTATATCTACAATACTTAAGTATTTTTTCACGGATTCTTCCATTGCTTTAAATGAAACAAAATCTTTATTATCAGCAGAAGTATGATATTCAAGATATTTACCATACATGGTTCTCATTAATGATCCAACAGGTAAATTAAAACCTGGAGAGCAATACTGACGTTCATCACTTCCAGACGGAAAAAAGTCATGAATGATATGCTTTTCTTCTGTTTGCTCAAGCAATAGTTCAACACATTTATTTGGCAAAGAATCTTTTTTCCTACTTCTTTTATATGTGAAAATTCCGGAATCTCCTATACAAGTAACAACAAATCCTGCAAGTAAATTATCCTTCAAATGCTTTCCGTGTTTTGATAAATAGTAAATACTACCAATGGTTTCGGGAATGAAAATAAAACGATAAGTATATCTTAAATTATTGCGTTTTTTTAATTCCTCATAAAGAAATGCTGTAACTAAAGGTCCCGACAATTCGTTATTTGCCATAGATGGATGACAAATATATGTTGAAAAAAGTATTTCTTTTTGTTCTCTTCCCTGTAATATGGCTTCTCCATAACTCATTGATCCTTTTTCATCTAAAGTTGAATCAATATAAACTTCATATTCGTCATCTTGGAGGGATAATAATTGATTATAAGATAAACAAAAACCCCAGCGACGGTTATAATAGGATGTTAAATATGGAACAGCTTCTGGCATATCAGGAAGTGAATGTAAATGTTTTTTCAATTCACTTAATCCCATTTTCTTATGAATCGACTCGGAATATCCTAAAAGATGTAAATTTAACTTTGCAAAGTCAACTATTATTTCTCCTTTACTATTTTTTATCCAAGCTTCAGAGATATTCCACTCAGGAGGAACAGTCCAATCAAAACAAGACGTGCCGGAAGGTACTTCATAAATGTTTAAATCAACTAATTCTGACAATATTTTTAGTGTTTCCCTATTTCCATATCCTGTAAGGCTACGATTTATTGGAAATAAACGATCAAAATATTTTTCTATTATTTCTTTCATAAACTACCGTTCTCTAACTTGCTAAATTTCATTTTATTTCTTTAATTCTTTAAACTTCGATATGACTTCTTCTATGTTTAGTTGATTGAATAAATCTATATTGTTTTTAATTATATCAAAAGGCAAATCCCACCATTTTAATCCTATCAGTTCATTAATTATCCTATTTGAAAAACGATATTTAATTATAGATGCAGGATTACCTGCAACTATAGCGTAAGGAGGAACATCATCCTTTACTAAGGAATTAGCGCCAACTACAGCCCCATCTCCTATTGAAACTCCTCGCAAAAGTGTTGCATTACAACCAATCCAAACATCATCACCTATTTCCATTTTTTTCTTAAAGCGGTTATAAGGCAAATCATCTTCTTTATTCCTAAGCTTATAAAAATCATTATATATTAAATCATGAGTTGATATTCTTTTATAATCATGTTCTCCGGGTCCTATGGTCGTACCCCATGATATTGAACAAAATTTTCCTATCTTAGTATGCATAATTATATCCAAATTTCCAGTATAAGAACAATTACCAATTTGAGAATGAACTATAAAATTATTACGACCTATTCTCACATATTTTCCTAAAAAAGAATACCGAACTTTTGAAAAGTCATCAATTACACAATGATCAGAAACATCTGATTCTGCAATTTCAGAAGATCGAAGTAATCTAACACTGTTTCCAACGTTGCTATTGATAATTTTTGAATTATCCAAAATTTCTATATTATTATACGCCATAATTTCTATATTATCTTTTTCATTAATTCACTATAAAGAACCTTTCCCGATGTATTCAAAGGTATATTTTCTATCTCTATCACATTAAATGAAATAGAAGCCAAACCTATTTTTTTCGTTAAGAAAGCATTTATTTCTGTTTTCTTTTCTATTTCTGTCACAAAAACTGTTAATTTATCATCAACACCAACACATACACACGAAAAAGTTATTTCTTTTAACAATTGTTCTAAGTAGTCTAAATTTATTCTATTTCCTAAAATTTTTAAAAATCTGGATTTTCTTCCTGAAATATAAAAATATCCATCCATATCCCTTTTTGCTATATCTCCTGTATACAAATGTTTGTTGTTTTCATTACCTTTAGATAAATCATTATAATTGTTTGCATATCCCAAAGATACATTTTTACCGATATAAACTAATTCTCCTTCTTCTTCAGCATTTAATATATATGATCCATTTTCATCAATTAACTTAAATTCTCCGCCTGGAATAGGAATACCAACACTTTTATATTTTTCCTCAGAATCCGAAATTGGTAAATAACTCATACGTGCTGTAGCCTCTGTTTGCCCATACATTACGTAAAAGCATTTATCATTATGTTTGCATAATCTGATATATTCTTTAACCATCTCATAATTCATTTTACCTCCTGCTTGAGTAAGAGTTTTCATTTTTGGAAGATTCAAGAAAGGAAAATTCAAACGTTTCAATATGTCATAGGTGTATGGAACACTAGATAAAGAAGTCGCTCCTTGTTCTTTTACAAATTTCCAAAATTCTTTTTGCGTTATAGATTTGTTAGTTATTAATATTGTTGCTCCCTTTAATAAGTGAGTATTGATTATGGATAACCCAAATGAATAAAACATTGGTAAAAGTAAAATCGGGCGTTCATCTTGAGATATCTTTAAATAATCAATAATTGATTCTGCATTTGAAAAAATGTTTTCATAGCTTAATCTTACCAGTTTTGGACTGCCTGTGCTTCCTGATGTTGTTAGCAATAAAGCCAATTCATCAAAAATTTCATTTTTTCTTTCTGAAACATCTAAAAGAGAATATCCGTACTTTGAAAATATAGTAGAGCCTGCATATGTATTAGCTTGTTCATTCGGCAGCCATAGATAATTTGGATTATAGCATTCTATTAAAAAACGAGTTATATCTTTATCTTTTGTAGAGTCTAATAACACAGGTATTATTCCATTCTTTAAAAAAGAAACATATCCCAATATAGATCCTATAGTATTAGTGCATAAGCAAAATATTAAAGACCTATCAAAAATATAATTTCTTATTTCTTTAGCAAAGAAATCTATATCTCCATAAGTAACTATTTCTCCTCCATCTGATAGAATAGCCACATTTTTCGAAAATTTTTCAAAATTCAATTTTTCTTTTATATTTTCCATTATTGATAGTTGCTGAAAAGAATATTATATTTGAAACTTAATATTTCCAGACCTTTGTTGTATGAAGAAAATTCCATTATATCCTCATGGTCCATTCTCAAGTTAAATTCATTTTCTAACTGAATAACTAACGTCATATGAGTAATAGAATCCCATTCTCGATTGATTTTCAATAGTTCAGAATCCTCTTTTAGGTCCAAAACTTGGGAAAAAATATTATTATATTTTTCTATATTCGTCATGATTTATCACTGTCCTATAAATTTACAAATTTTTCTACTTCTATTATTTTTTACATCATCCATTATAATATTTGAACTTGAATGTAAATCAACAGTAGTAATAGGTACATTATTTAAATACGTCCTTTTTGCAAAGCCCAAATTTTCTATATGTTCACCAATCGGAAGAGTGTCGTTAGTAACATTCAAGTCTAATTTTTTAACAAACATCGAATATTCTCTTATAGACTCTTTTTGATCTTCATCTATATACTTACCCTCAAAATTTTTCATATACCGACAATCTAATATTCCTGAAATCTCCTGAATATAATGTACATAAGTAAAACAACCTCTGAAAAATAGCCCTACCATTAAATTTTTCCCTTTTTTCTTATCTAAATAAGCAAAAGGAGAGTCGATACCAAAAGCAGATTTATTAGACAATTCGCATAAATAATCCTGGTCTTTTCCCCAAACCGCAAAAGAATAAATAGGATGTTGAGTTCTTCTAAAATCTTTTCTATTTAATGCCGTTTGTCCTAATATTCCTGTTTTACATTGGGTTTTATAATAATCAAATGTAATGCCTTTGCAAAAATCCCAATTGTATGTCGGGAATAATAGAGTTCCCTCTCTACCCAGTTTATTCATCAAACTCTCTATAAAAACATTAATATCCAAAATATATCCATTTCTTGCACATTCTATCCCCAAAAGTACCATATCTGAGGATACTAAAAGGATATTACCTTTTTGAATATCTAAATAATCCACTAATCGAAAATAGGGAATATGTTCCATAATCAATAGTTAGTTATAAAATTCACTATATATATTTGAACATTAAAGAAAAGATAAATTTCTTACAAATAGAACGTTAAATAATTTCATATTACATATTTTAAATCTGATTCAATAATCAGTAGCTACTAATACAGTTCGTAGATAAAAATACTCCTTTATTTAAATCTTTAGCAAATTTCTTTCCCATTAATTTTTCATAATATCTTGGGTGTAATCCTTTTGAAGGTCTTATTGTTTTTATATTATCTTTGGTAATAATATCTCCGGATTTAACGTCTTTTGAAACATAAATAGAGCGCTTAAATATTCGGCTATTCTTTTCAGCTTCTAAAATTCCATAAGAAACTTTACCCAAAGACTGAAATGCACGATTAACTTCTTCCACAAGCATTTTCATCTCGTATGGTTCCATAGAAAAAGCGCTGTCAACACCGCCTTCGGCGCGGCTCAAGCAAAAATGTTTTTCAATTACAGTTGTTCCTAATGCGACTGATGCTATGGCAACGCCAACTCCCAACGTATGGTCGGAAAGTCCGACTTTGCAATCAAAAAGTTGTTTCAAATGAGTAATGGTAAGTAAATTAGTATTTTCAGGCGTTGCAGGATATGTGCTGGTGCATTTCAGCAAGGTCAAATCCTTACAACCGTTTTCCCGCAGGGTATTCACCGCTTCTTCTATCTCTGCAAGTGTAGAAGCGCCGATTGACATAATCACGGGTTTTCCCGTTTGAGCAACGTATTTGAGCAGCGGGATATGATTTACTTCAAAAGATGCAATTTTATAGATTGGGTTTGTTAACTTTTCTAAAAAATCCACAGCAGTTTCGTCAAAAGGCGTAGAAAAGCATACGATTCCTTTTTCTTTTGCACGGTCAAATAGCGCTTTGTGCCATTCCCAAGGCGTGTGGGCTTCTTGATACAAATCGTATAAATCGCGACCATTCCATAAGGATTTTGGGTCGTTGATACGATAAACATTACGCATTGTGATGGTATCTGCCGTATAGGTCTGTAATTTGATCGCATCAACTCCGGCATTTGCCGCAGCATCAACAATTTCTAAAGCCCTTTCCAAACTTTGATTATGGTTGCCCGACATTTCGGCAACTATAAACGGCTTATTTATTTCCATATTTCCAACAAAAAAATTTTCCTTAATGGTTTTGTCTTTTCAATATAACCGCCTATTTTGTTCATCCGTTGTAGATTTATATTTATCAATATACTTCTCAATTTCTTTTACACTTTTCATTTCAGCTATTTCTTCCGGCTCAAAAGAAAGATTGAACACCACTTCCAAAGCTACAATAATGTTGAGATGCTGCAGTGAATCCCATTTTTCGCAAGTTGCTTGAGAGGTATCTGCGTTTACTTCGGTTTTTAATACCTCGCCAATAATTTGAATGATTTTATCCGTCATGATTACATGAATTAAATTATACGATAAATATCCGATATAAGTAAATTCGCATGTTCCAAAGAGTAAAAATAATACTTACTTCCATCGGCTTCCATTGTTTTGAAAGAAAAATTATTTTTTTCGTAAAAAATAGAAACCTGTTTATTTTTAGCCGTAGGCACAAAAGAAGAAGTTATGTGCAAAATTCCGATGTTTTTGAGTTGTTGCAGGATATAGTTAAGAAACACTTTTTCGATGTTTTTTCCTAAAATTCTACAACTAAGCAGAAAACTGTCAATATCGGCAATTTTATTTTTTTCGTTTAGTGTTACAATGGCAACTCCGGTAATACCGCTATCACCGAATTTGTCGCTTACATTTATGCAATATATTTTAGCTCCTTGAGTGGCAAAAGCTGCAATATCTTCTTCAGTATATCGCTTTGTCGTAAGATTGAATTGATTTGTTTTTTGCGTCATCTGCGCAATGCGCGACAAATTCATCGAATTCAATTCTTGTATGTTTAACACGATTTCCAAACTTTTCAAATAATCATCAAAAGAAGTAAATGATTTTTGAAGCAATGTACGTTCGGCATTTGCTTTGTATTGTTCTAATTTTATTTTATCTTCATTGGTTAATTTATAGATTTGAAAATAGTCTGTACATATTTTTTTAAAGAACTCGTAAAGCATGTAAGGTTGCTTGGGAAATTCAATCGTTTCAATCATCGGAAGCATTTGTTTTACCAATTCTCTTTCACTTGGATTATCATCAATAAAAACCATACTGTCTAATCCGATATTCAAGTCCTGCGCCAATTCGGCAATATTGTCGGCTTTGTTGTTCCAGTTGATTCGCCAAGCGGCAAGCTGTTCTTTTTTGATCAACAGGAAAGGATTTTCATTCCACGCCTTTACAACATCCTCTTCATTGTTCTTGCTGCAAACCGTTAGGAGAACACCATTTTTAGATAATTCCAAAAGATTAGTTTGAAAGTCGAGAAAAGCATTACCGGGATAAGTGTTTCCGATTTGAATGCCTTCGATGCCGTCTTCACCCAAAATTCCCCCCCAAAGCGTGTTATCCAAATCAAGAACTAAACATTTTTTACGCTTTCCCCCAATCGCTGCAATTTCGTTTTGTATCCATTTATTGAACTCACTTGCTAGTTTTGGATTTACATACATTTGAGAGATATAGAAAAATTTCCAATCAATGAGACTTGAGGACGGATAGTTGTTACAAAAACGTGAGAAATCAAGAATTTTAAGATTAGAATAGGCTTCCGCCAATTCAAATAATTTGCTGTTATAATTTTCTATTGCCTTGCATATTCTGCGATTGCCGTTTTCATGATAAATAAAGTGCATGATGTGCATGGTGAAAGCATAACATGCTCTATACGGCTTTATTTGCGAAAGCGTCAATTGCAACTGTTGTGTATATTCCTCAATTTCACAAATATACAAGTTTGTATTTGCTTTTATTGGTGAAAAGTAAGCCCAAAAATAACTGTCCACATTGTCTGGAATATAGGATATATCGTTGTATCCCGAATAGTCAGCTTCGAACTTTGAAGACAAACTTTCTACCGTTGAATTTCTAAATATGAAATATTTTTTTTGCATGGTTATTTTTCAAGAAGCTCTACTAATCCGGTTTCTTTATGGTAAAGGAAACATATTCTACGTCCATTAAAAGCTACAGCTTCCACCGATTTAGCCAATAGCATGAATTTCTTTTTACGCAACTGTGTGATGCTTTCTTCCAAATTTTCCACTTCATAACACAAGTGATATGCCGAAACCCCTACTTTATTCAAAATATTCCTGATAGGCGATTTTTCGTTTACAGGCTCAACCAATTCGAGTAAAGGGCTACCTGCCTTTTCCAGAAAAGAAATATTTACGTTTTGTTTTGAATCGAAAAAAACACTCGTCATTTTATACCCTGCTTCAATAAAAAGTTCCGCCGTTCTTTCGATGGATTCTACAGCAATTCCTATATGATGAAATACGGTGTTTGATAGCATTAGTTAAATTGTTTAAATAAATTTATTGATAAATCCAATTAAGTTATTGCGTTTTATACACCATTCATCACTTGTAATGTGCATATATACAACAGTGTCTGTTTGTTTGAAAACGGATTGTCCAAAAAAGTCATGAATTTTAAGTACAACTTGATTTGCAGCAAGGCTTTCACAATTTAAAGTAGTCACATTTAGATTGTTAAATGCAAAATCAATAGCAATATACTCCAACAGTATTCCCCACGCACCTGCCCTAACGAGAGCCGGGTTAAGATAAAGTCCATAATATGCGGATTCAGCAGTGATGTCATAAAAATCAATTACTCCAATTGGCTTATCTTTCCATTCTAGACGATAGTAATATTTTGTTTTAATTTCGGCTAATTCCGCAACAAATGCTAAATGTTCCTGCATAGTTATGATATGCGATGAAAACATTTGATTTCTTACTATCTCGTCGTTTCGCCAAGCCAAAACCTCTGTATGTTCAGCAGGAGTTAAACTTATAAAATCTTTTAGAACTATGTTACGGTTTAAGATCATTTTTGTGAAAAATTTGAAAGAATGCTGTAATATTACGTCCAAGTCCGAGACTTCCCAAATTTTTGTGCAGTTCAACGGTCTTGAGTATTGATATTTCGCAGAAAAAATATTGTAACTACTCAGGTAAAGAAGAAACTTTACAATTAGCCAAGCAAATTAAAGCGGCGAATACATCCTGTCCGTTTTTGATTGTAGTATCAATAACGGAGCGTATTTTGGCATATCTATCAGC
>Ga0123354_10005569_pt1 | contig 18358 bp, 16 predicted proteins | sample TergutLab28metaG_2_FD_97872 | JGI IMG/M metagenome (GOLD analysis project Ga0123354, IMG submission 97872) | Labiotermes labralis P4 segment gut microbial communities from Petit-Saut dam, French Guiana - Lab288 P4 | ecosystem: Host-associated > Arthropoda: Insects > Digestive system > Gut ...
ACTCCTCACTTTTTTCCTCACTAGGTGCATGCACATTTACTAAAATTATATGAAGCCAGCGACCTCTCAGCACTATATACGACAACCTATCGCTAACAAACTCTATTCTCTTCACTGCTGATATTAATCTACTGTGCACAAAAAAACCTGTTCCCAGTTGATGATTCTCGTTTCCTTTTCCGTAGAAAAAATTATAATCCCCTGCCCTTACTGTGCCCTCTTTGTCCCACCTGACCTCCTGCACCCCCACTACATCTAATTTATATCTCGCTAATTCCCTCACTGCTGACTTAAGGGAACCTGCCCTATAAAAACTCCTAACGTTCCACGTGCCTATTTTCATTTCCCTGTGTATTTTGCGCGATGCTTCCCCTAGAAACAATCGCCCCCGGAGAACCGAGTGGGGGAGTAGTTTACCTCCAGATTGTTTTATCTCCAGAGGAAACATCATGCCTGCAATATTTCTTAACATGAATGTTTTACAGGGAGGGGTTGTTAGCACCTCGCCCAACCCCCAAGCTGGAGGTTTCATGGACTAGGGAACCTTTTTATTTAACACCCTTTACATAGCATGCTATAGAAAGGGTTACAGAATTTAAGACTGTTTAACTGAGCAAAAAAAGGCCCACTCAACATACTCCCAAACACCTGTGCTCAAGGAGATATGGGGAATGTTCATGTAATCTGTACAGGAGATAGCGAATGTGGTTTCCATGCACGTCAAAACAACTTCCAGCTCTCAGTGTGTACTCCTTTCAGAATTCCTGTTTCACTCAAGCCTCCCAGCAAGCATTCTCTACTTGTCACGTTAAAACCTCTAAGTTACTGATCAGCTGTGAATACATTACAGTGTTTAGGTGGCCCACAGCCAAAAACCCAGGGGATTAAGGTCAAGGGATCGTGCAGGACAAGTTACTGGGCTTCCATATCCTATTCCCAGTCAACCAAAAGGCTGGTTCAGGTGCTGTGTTGTGTGACAGTGCAGAGACAATGAGGTAGAGCGATCCCCCCATGCATGAGCCACGTGTTGCTGCTGTTGATAATGAGGCACATCTCGCAAAAATACTGACAAATCATTAAATAAAGCCCGATGGTGCACTGCATGTTTTGATCTGTTAGGTAAGACAAACAGTCACCAACATCTGGTCTCCAAAGACAACCTTCTCCTAAAGTATACTGCAGTGTTATCTTAGTATCCAAGCAAATACAAACACTGTCCACATTTTTCGGGGTATTTGTTTGGATATACGTTGACTGGGATTTTTTACTCATTCAAGCAAGTATTCCACACCCTTCAAGCCCGTAACCCTTTTTTAAAACAAGCATGCAAGCGTGTGCATGCGTGAGTGCAAGCGCGCGCGCACACACACACACACACACACACACACCTAGAGAACAAAGTAACATATATTCACCTCTTGAGCTGTACACCTGGAGGCCAGTTCCCACAGTACCAAGCCGCAGGCATACATATCAATGCGGAGGAAAGCATCTCTTGAAAAGTTTATAGCGCCTTCCAAGACTTCAGGAGCCATGTACCTCCGTGTTCCAACCTGAAAACAGCAGAAACAATCACATTAAATAACACAAACAAAATTCAAGACAGTTCACAGCCAGGCCTAATGATTTAACTGCATGGAGCAGAATCCTTCTTGAAAAGCCAACAGATCCTCAGATGCTCAAGATATTCTGCTAATTGTATGGAATCACAAGCTTGATTACAATGCTCAAAAGGGCCTGCCACTTGTCCCTATCTGGAGCTAGACTAATTCAGTTCTCACTCTGCCATCCTACTTCTGAAAGATATACTTTAATATTATAGCCCCATCTACACCTAGATCTTACATTTGCTCTCCTTCCTTTGCTGTCCACTGTATGCATTTCTCTTTTCCCCTGTACAAGTGAAACATTCCCTGCCCATTTCACTCTCTTTGATCTCATCACCTGAATAACATCTGCTGACAAGCACAAACATAAAGCTCCTCAGTATGCAATTTTCACCATTTCCCCTCACCCACATCCTCCAAGGCCCAAATACCTTCCTCAGCACTCTATTCTGAAACATTCTCCACTGACGTTATTCCCTTAACGTTTACAGACAGTCCTACCATTGCAACACTGAGGCAGTGTTTGGAGGAAGATAAGCTTCACATAGTAATAAAGTGTGGATGGGTGACCTGCACCATCATCACCACCACCACCACCACCATTGTCGTCGTCATCATCATCATCAAGGGATGGCAGGGTCCTGTGGTAAGGTTAATGTTAGCAGGCACAGTTACAACTAAATGTGCACTAATTACACAGTTGTTGTGTACTTGACACATGCTGATTTTTTTGTTGTGGTTTTCTTTTAGCATTCTTATATTTACTGTATGTTAGTCATAAGCTAAATTTACTCTTGCTTAATTCTCGCCTCTTTTAAGACCAGGCATGGGAGGAATATAATTTCCTTCCACTTTTTTTGTTTATAACTGGACTAGCTAAGTGTATCGCGCGAGCAGTGTGTGAGCAACACATGTAACAATAGTCACAGTCTGCTGTATAGCTCAAACTGTGTCTGAGCAGCAGAGTACGAAGCTGGACAGTCAGTGAGTGCAAATGGTAATGAAGAGTCAAATGGCGAGAATTGTCACCGATACATTTCAGTTGTAAATGCAATTACTGTATACTCTTGCACAATAAAACTCCAATATATTCTGCTTCAGGATTACTGAGAGTGTGTGCGGCCTGCCCGACTCCCCGTCTTAACAAGAGTTACAAGCTCCGTCCTCCCTGGGAACAACATCTAAGATACATTCCTCATTGGGTCCACAAAAGGTAAAAACACCTAAGATTTTGGAGAATGTCTCTACCTCCATCATCCAAACAGATGTGCAACAGTGTTAAATACACACAATGCCACATATTTATTTGCACTGCACATGCCCCTATATCTAAGCCACACAGTGGGAAAAAGTGGTGAAGAAAGCAGTGAAAATGTACAACGAACATGTCCTGGAAAAATTTATAACAAACATATCAAAAATAGAGGAAGAGTTTTGTTGGGCCACATGACCCTGCAGAAAAAAGCCACAACAATCCTTCAAACCAGGGTGAACTACAAACCCATCGACACAGTGCCAGATCCCAGACAAACTGAATCTTCAGCAACACTGGTATGACAACCTTAAATTTCCATGTACATTCATGTACAGCGTTTTGGACTAGTTCTCTCTCTTACCTGACCGTGTGTGTCGCCACATGGCTTCCCTGGTTGGAAGATAAGAGCTAGCCCAAAGTCTGCAATGCAAGCTGTTAGGTCTGATTTCAGCAGTACATTCTTAGACTTGAAGTCCCTGTGAGCAATGGCAGGCTTGTAACCTTCTGCCTTGTTGGCTGGAATCTCCTCGTGCAGGTGCATCAGTCCCCTGTGCACATACATTCAGAATCGAACAAATGCTGAAAAAGTTGACTGGCTACACACTTATATACTATGGTAAAACCCACCATCTTGCTGCAATTGCTCAGCACCACCACCACCACATAATTCATATGCAATGTGAAACACTTGTTTGGTTCCGAGTACTTACAAAACACGAGTAACAAAATTAATAGTTACACTGCAAAAAAATAACAGTTCACTTTTTACTAATGCACACACATGCTTGTTAGCAGCATAAAAAAAAAGCAGATTATTGAAGAAGTCTCATTCCAAAAAGCATCAAAGCAATCAACTTCATTTCATGAAACACAAAACTTGACTGAGATGAGGGTGACCTGCAAAACAGCAGGAGAATGGGGGACACTGATCTGCTAACCATGTGTATCATCCTGTCTGATTGTAACCAGTCACGAATAGTTGACAAAATGGTATTAAAATCAGTGATCACAAAAGGTAGGAATCCCAGACACTGGAACTCTACCATACCACACAATGTAACATGCAGAACGTGACAGAAGTCACCATTCAACAGAAGGATAAAAAACATGGTACCAATCCATTTTTCACCCTTAACTTTCAGTCATCAACATCAATAAAATGACCTGGTCCATTCAGCCCTGCATACAGTGCACAACAGGCATTTGACTGCATGCATTTGCATTCGCTAAAGCCTGTACACGGCAAACAACAGGCACTTTACAGCATGCGTTAGGACACCAAAGATGTTCACTGTAACTACAGACATAATCCCCTAAAAAATCATAACACTAGGCTCTTTTTTTAATTAATGTGGAATGTATGGCAGCATACAAATGCTTCCGACAGGCTGCAAACACACAGCACAATCTTGAAGTTTGTGAACTTCTTTGTTCAAGTTTCCAAACATATGTCAATAGCCACTTTAACAGCAATGTTTTGATTTTTCTGATTGCACATTTTAATACATTGTTTCAACCTTCTGTGACTGGATGACAAATCAGGTTGGCAAGACAGCTGCACCCTGTCCCTTGCTCCTGTGCAAGATCACTGTCAGGTAAAACAAGCTCAGTCTTCTTGTATCGAGGCTGAATGCCTTCAGGTTAAGAGAATGAGATAGACACACACTTCTTCAATTAATGAGTGTATTGTATGCTTTCCAAAAGCATATGCATTTTGGTCAAAATAAACCGTCATGGTTTTTGTTCCTCCCGAGGTGGTTTTATTTTTTAAATACTGGTATTTCAGAAGTTGTTGGAACAAAATATGCAGTTTACATTAAAAATGGATTACTATATATGTGAAGGTTTTATGGGTGTCACTTTATCATAGACAGTGAGACTGCAATGTATCTCACATTACTATTACACAGTACATTAGCCTTGAAATGTCAGGAATTTAAACATCCTGTAGGATCAGCAGACCAGTGTTTTGTCTGGGGTACTAAATGTCTGTTGCAATGTTTAGGAAAACACCAAGTATCTTGAACAGTAATAACTAAAAAGGTCTGTGAAATAAACTGCCCAGATTCCAATAAAGCATTGACAACACTGTACAGTGTCCTCCTTTGAACAGTATCTGTGAAGCAGCAAAAGATAAAGCTGTCCATGCGCATGCTACAAAGGCCCACAGGAGCAGACGCACAGTGCTACTCATTCTGAACTGTAGCACTGGATGGAGTTGGGTGACCAGCATAACACCACAGGGAAAGGGCAATGATACACATAAAATATGAAGAAGGATGGGCCCTAAACCAGACCTAGACATTTTGAAGTTGGGAAAAATCTCTTGCCCCTATCAGGAATTGAACCCAAAACTGTAAAGCCCACAGCCTAGTTACTATACCAAATACACAGCAGTTTAAAAAATTCAATCTCTAAAAGAAACAATTTTAATGTCAAGTTGTGGTTCATTCTTCTTACCCTCAAATTACTAACCTCTTTCTCCAGAATGTTGCAGAAAGTGGTGGAAAAATATTCAGACGGATGTGCATTAAACACCATCGTTACAATTACAACCACAGGCAATGTACCCCATCAACAGGAACAAACACATCACAGTATTGTTAGCATTGCAGAAATTCTATTAGTGACAGTTTACAACTGCTGTGGAAAAAATCATCCCTTCTGTTGACAAAATTAAGCCATGTCTTCACTTTGGTAGCACACGATATGCCTGCCACTTACAGTACATACCTGGCCATAGACTCAGCAATGTGACACAATTCAGTCCAAGTTACAATATTAGCTTTGAGGTAGTCACAGAGTGAACCCTTCTCATGAAAAGCAGTAATTAGCCAGAATTCTGCCTGTAAGTTGTCCCCACGTTTCTCCACTCCAATATATTGGAGGATATCCTCGTGATCCATATGTGGCAACTTGAATATCTCTTGCTCAGACAACCATGACTGTTTATCCTGTAACATGGTATCAAACATAATTAGACATGACTAGTGAATCATTCAGCACAATGGTACGAGAAAGTAATAAGAAACTACATTCATGCACATTGTAACTCTAACCTTTGTTTCTCAGGGGGCTGGATAATGTGAATGACAAATGCAAGAAAATGACACTGTGGGAAATCATTAATGTGTGTCAGAAACACAAGAAAACAATGAACAATGAAATACATTTTCTACTTAAGCCTACAGAAATAACAAACAAATAAAATGTTACATTAATGCCTGTGTGCAAAATCACATTTTCTAGGAAAAAAATCTGCATTTTAACTGTTCAGATGAAGCCCTGTGTCTCAGACAAAACAGTGCCAATGCCAAATTTAAATGTTTCGTTCAACAGTCTTGCTAATGCTGTGCATGTAACAGGATGATTCAACAGTTTCAAAGCAACGGGTGCTTTATTAAGTCTTGGCACCAGTTCCAGGTCATGTTGGTCTCCATCTTTCTCTCTGGTCCTACCCACCTAACCATCAAAACTAGTCCACAGATACATAACAACTGAAGCTAACATCCTCAGGTCTAGCTAAGTCATGTCCTCGTGGAGGGAGAGGAGGAGGAGAAGACGATGACGAAGCCGCAGCCGGTCCCACCACCGCCGCCGCCACCACCACCACGACCACCACCATCAGAGTGTGAGCCAGCTGCTGTTCTCAGTTCACAATCACAGCTGCACAAACAGTAACAACTCACAACTGTCTGCATAACTTGCTGTGAAACATGCTGCCTTCAGAAGACTTGATATCCTTCCTTAAGTCCAAAAGCACACATTTCAATACTAGATGCTTCGACTTATACTGCTTTAAGCACTGTTTATGATGACGCAATCAAGAAGTCACAACATGCTTGTGCAGTGCGATGAAAAATACACACTCTTTATATTCATTAAAAGAGGGGCAATGCACATATAAATGTAATTTGGTGTATTCGTGTAACCACTGTTGCCAAGCAAAATTACATATTCATATCATATTCTGTATGTCTGCAGCATTAGTTATCCAGTGTGCAAAGCACATGGACCACATTACAATGTCATATGTGGCCTGCCCAGCACTCGAAAACAGTATGCTTTTGTGAAAAAGTTACTGAACATAAAATGTCTGATTTTCTCTACAACTTCTGTCTGCAACATATCTCATTCCAAGACAGTTCAGCAAGATACCACCACAACTGTACATATCGGCCTGCATGTGAAGTTCCTATTATTCTTGTCAGATTTTAATCACACCTGAATTTTATCAACGGATTTTCGAAAAATACTGAAATATCAAATATCATGAAAAATCTGTCCGGTGGAAGCCAAACTGTTCTATGCAGAGACACAGGCATGATGAAGCTAATAGCTGCTTTCCACAAATGACAATGACACAAAAAAAGTTTCTACCTGGCACAAATATGAAGACACCAGGTACCCTTAAAAACTGTGTGAAAATGGCCATCATCATCCACGCCTTTCTATCTGCATTGTATCTCACAGGAAATTTTTCATGGTTCTAAAACTACACAGTTTTAATGATTTTCTTGCCATGTTTGGCATCATTCTGTTCACCCATAATAGCACTGTTTATACTCTGTGTACCATTTTTCACCCTGTGGCAAGACTGACCCTTCAATGTTAGCAGTGTCTGTGCAGAAGGCAGTTGTACCTCACAACCGATCCCTCCCCCCTCACCATGCGGCTTTCCACTGATCAATGTGCCGTCCACTCAAAGAATGGTTCTCAGGAAACTCAAGGTCACGTTTAAGGTTATAACTCCCACTACTCTCTATCTCCAACCACTTTTAAGAATGATTTTGCAAAGTGTGAATGTGCAGGTGATAATGTCTACAGCAAAGATGACAATGCACTGAAATTTGCTGAAGGCAAAGAACCTGATCGGCACAGTTTGCGCATGACATGTGACAATGCTGTTGAATTGTACATAGTCCACATTGTCAATCAGAAGTTTGAACCAGCACCTGACCTGGCCAGAGGGAGAATCAGAAGACACAGGGCATACGATAACACTTTGTATGCAGTAAAAGGACCAGAAGTGGCCAGAAAGTATACATACCAATTTGACATCAAGGACAAAAATGTCACAAGAAACGAACTTGAAAATAAAATATAAAGATTAAGAGGTAAAGAAATGGTGGGGGGGGGGACCACCTGTTCACTGGTTACATGGATACATGCTGCAGACCATGAAACATCACCACATTACTATCACAATACATCACCAGGTTATTATCTTTACTTTGTGACTAACAATTGCCCTCCTGCCCCTCATTTTTTGCTGTTTGCAGTGTAAAATGTACAGGAAGTCTGCTGTGGGCACCCAGCTATCATCGTACTGTCTGTGACCTCGTGTCACAATCCTTTGAGCAAGTTCTTTCCAATTCGCTCACATGTTTCATGTTTACACTGAAAAAATGTTCATAAGTCTACATGTTGAAGGGTTTGCTGCAGTTTGTCACGTGGCAAGCTATATTTTTTTCAAGTGCATAATCTTCATTTCCTGGATTTTAGGTTCCTAATTTGACATCAATTTGAGGTGGCCAATGCAGAAATGCAAAATCAGGGTTTTACTGTGTAAGGCAAATGTGAATCATGCACTTACCTGTATAGGAAATATCTTGACTGCGACTGTATCAGACTTGTATTGAGCCTTCCACACAGCACCAAAACGCCCCCTGGCTTTAATCTCCAGGAGCTGGATGGGGCGCAGACCCAAAAGAGGGGATGGTGGAGGTAAGGGGTGGGGTTCAATTGTAGGAAGCTGAAAATGAAAAACACAGTGACAAAGGGCTACGAGAAAACATGAACATGCACATTTACCATCACGCCAACGAGGGCCGTATCAAAACAACAATTTTCATAATTAAGGTGGTTTACATTTCTTACACAAGATTTTTCTGGATTTCACAGCAGATTCCTTTCATGGACTTCCCAGTTGTGACACTGTACAGTCTGGTAGATGGGTACACACATTTCAGAGAAACATGCTTCTTCCATCACCAGTGTACTGCAAACACAAAATTGAGGCCAACTTCATACGAGGTTGGCACCCACCTGCCAGGGCACATGGCAACACAACCCACGTCTCAATACAATACAGTCACAGTCTCAATATATGTGATCAATCTGGCCTAATAAAACCACCACAAGCATCTGAAGCACGAACAGTGGAATCCATTTTCAACTTAAACTACCAATTTGATTCCAGGCACTTACAAACTACCAGTAATAAAAATACAAAAATGACCTCAGTAAGTGCAACAAATAAGAAATACATACATTTTAAAAGCACAAAATACATTCAATGATTAAGGAAGGGTCTCATTTCACAGGGCATTAAGGTGATCACCTTCACTTAAAACCTTTGGCAGTTTGTGGTTTTGTGTGTGTGTGCAGGGACATGCTCAAAATGCTGAATGTCATCATCCGCTCTTATGCAGCTCACCTATGCGCACAGCGTAACATTCACCCTAGAAGAGCCCATGAAGGCCTAGAGGGGAAGTAGAAGTATATACTCTTTAACCTTGGTGCTAGATGGGGGTGTGTGTGGTTAACATCACACCCCAGCTGCTTTACAACCCTGAAAGAAACCTGGTACCCACTGCATAGCAGGATGGTCCCCAATGCCACTTGGAGGGGAGCACAAAATCTCACCCCCACTGGGACTGATCCCCCAACAGTCCGGCCCATAACAAGTCACTATACCAACTATGCCATCCCAATCCATTTACTTCTGGCACCAAATGGTTAATGAAACACAGACTGAGTGAATTGAGAGTGATCTGTAAAGCAGATGGAGAGGGGTGAAAGCTGGCCTGCCAGCCACATGGTCTCATCCCAGTTCACTGGAAAGAGTCCTAAAAGGTGAAAACAATGGCACGGAAATGGGCAATTGCCCAAGGCTGAAATCCCACACATCGAGGTTAACAAACATTGAGACTGCAGTACAGAATTAATATGAAATTTCAAAACTGATTTTCAGTTAACTGAAATGCATTATGCTGGTTTACAGTATTTATGTTTGTACATTACATTCTGAACCACTATAAACTTAACACACAAACTGCCTGGCTTAGTTCACAACAGTTACTTACCCACTAATGGTATAAAAGCATTGATGTGTGCATGGAAAGAGAAACAAACAGTTGGAGCAACATTTACTGAACAGAAACAAATTCTCTATGGTCATTAACTATGATTTTATGAGAAAAGTACAAATGAAACCTGTCTGAGGACTGGCACACTTAGAAACAACCACCACAGGCATTTTGCCAGACACCCTATTGACGCATACACTGGTATATCCCAACTGCTAAGAATTCCTTGGGCTCCTGCCTCAGCCACTGTACTAAATGTCCCTGCACATCATCATTCAACATAAATGTAAATCGTATGAAGGTTCGTTACATGAAAATGGCACAACAGTAGAAACAGGCTGTATGCAGGGTGCCTGAGAACCTCCCATCACAAGACATTCAGCTGGTCATTAAAAACTGTGGGCTAAATGGAGACAGGTATGGTTGTGTAGCACAACCATTCCATCAAAGAGCTGGCTGCGATGTTTGTTCTTAATCCGGTACGCACCTTCCGAAGTGTTTGAACATACTGTCCTGAACCTAACATGTTGTTTACATCGTTACGTTACCCAAATGATCTACTTACCCAGTTGCCTGCAGTGCTGCATGCATGTTTGTCAGTGTGTATAATGAGTCAAATGTGTGGCTGTGCCATCTGAAGTGCCACAACAGGGCCACCAATGGGTTTCAGTTGTACATGCCTCATGTATCAATAAAACAACAAAGCTTGTGCACAGTACCTCATTGAAGTATGCACGCTTGTGCCGACGGTAGCACCAATAGCAAGCAGCAATGACAATGGCAGCAAACAAAAGGCTAGGCACCAGTGCGTACACAATCGCATCCAGTCGGTTCTCACTCATATCCACAATGGGCTTTGGCACTGCTTCATAAATTTAAAAAAAGAAATCACATCACTCACATAAAATTCCTGATAACTATGAAACACATTCAGTAAGTATAAAGGTTCCTAAATATAAAGAACGAAATTAAAAGGCACTACAACATTTAAAGTAGCTCATTCAATCTCACAATACTCCATACTCATTTGTTTATCAGTCACCAACACTATACCATATATTAGCAACTTACAGTACCATTAACAACACACTTTTAAAACATGAAAAACAAAACCAGTTTTCTTTTAATCCAGTTCAATAGAGAATCTTACCACTTGGAGAATGAGTAGAAACGGGCTCCCACGTAAAGTTCCGGTTACACATGTCACCCTCACAGCAGCAAAACATAAGGGCCTTCTTTGGCTCCTCCCGTTTCTCAACACATTTAGGCTGGTCATAGCAATCAATGTTGTTCAGAAAGCAGCCCTGTGGGCATAAAGCCAAATATGGTACATACAAATGTATTGGCTGGCTGGTGTAATTTACACAACTTCACATTACAATTCATGCCTAAAAGTCGGGATGCATAAAAGAAGCAAATATACTTTTCCAAGTACAATTTTACATATGAAATTAAGGTTAGCAAAAAATCACACATGCATAATATTGCAAGCAGATAGGTTACCTGAGAACAAGAACAACTTTCATTCTTCTCTGCAGAATTTAAAAATAAATACATACAAATAAACACACAAGCCACATGAAGACCACTACCAAAGTCAATATACGTGACGTGATCGAATAGCTGATGGGCTGATTTCTCCATACAAACAACACCTTCTAATGAACAGTATCTCCTCTGAGTATTGTCTGTGGCTCCATACAGCAAGCCCACTGATCACAGCATTTCATGGAGTGCTTGTTTAAAACTTGGCAAGTGTGTCCCATGACTGACTGAATCATGGTGATATCTTTAAATTGCTTTTCCTTTATCATCATGTTGAATTGTGCAAAAAGAAAGATGTGACTCAGTCCTAATTGGAAGAGAAGGTAGGGTGTGGAACAATCCTTTTTTGTTTTTAGCAACAAATTCGTGCGCCTCACTTAACAGGTGAGGAATGAATTTGGTGGCCGTCTGACACATGTCTAGCCTGCCTTCCAAAATGCTCTGAACTGATCAAAACAAAATTCCCAACATGTCAGCAACTCCGCAGAGACCAACTGCTGATTGTGAGGACATGTTCCTTCATTCCACCCACATTTTTATCTGTTTTACTTGCTCACGGATGCACCAAGCATTTGGCATCTTCAACGGAGGTCACACTACTTTTTAAATTTGAAAACCTGTCAGAAGCTTGTGTCCGTCCCCATTTGTGCTCTACAAAAGCTATCTTTAACATATCAAAATCTTCCATGATATGTTTACCCAGTTTAAAGCAAAACTGCACATGGACGCACTGTTCTTTCAAGTCTGCCATTTTTTAGGTGCACCAAAGCTGTAAAAGGAGCAAGACACTACTCAACAACCCAAGCTACAACCTTATTCCAAACAGGAAATGTCTCGGCAGACTGTACTATATTTAAATATAACGGTAGAAGTTCATGCCACAAGTGGTAGTATTGTCTCATGGCCAGTCAAACAACTATTTGAACACACTGTACTGTAACTGTCCGCTTTAAGCTGCCTGACTCTCAGTTACAACACTTCGTACATTCGCTGGTAAGCATGAATCCATCCCAAGGTATATATGGAGGGATAGGAGCCACTGTGGTTGATCATTGTTAGTAATTACATACTATTAAACTCACCTCTTATATTGAGATCTTACACACAAACATGTTAACTTAAGACTGACCAGGTCACAAATGCCGTTACAATATTTTCACAGCTCTGCTTGTTCCCTATCTGTTTCCTCTCTGAAGCCTCACATTTCAGCACCTGTTCTGCACTGTCTCTCCCTTCCTGAAGAAAACCAGATAGCCTGCAGGCAAGCCTATCCAAAATATTGTTTCCAACAAGGAGCACCTGTATAATGCTACCTACCACTGTAACAGGATTGAGAATTTAAGCCTTCTCAGTACCCGGCTAGTCTTATGTGCTCAAAGCAATTAGAAGTTTGAACTGCTAAATCCCTCCATGCACTCCAAAATTTGAATACAGAAATTCTATTCCTTTTCAAATCAAAATGGCTAATAGCCATACGACCAATTTATCATCTCATCTTCTTGATGCCTAGTTCGCGGCTTGAAATACAGATCCTGGCCTGTTACAGTACATATTACATCCATATTTTTTAAACAAAACATCTGTGCTTAAAAGGTGCAGGTATAAATCCAGTGATTCATTTGTAAGACGTTCACAAAACACTTGCAAATGCAACTGTTAGCTTTGTCATGCTGTCAAACTGTGCACATGAAATACCTACAATTTCACAATGCAGATTTTCATGTAATTTTATACTTAAGATTTTTTACTACACTCTGTTGACCAAATTCTAGTTTCATTAAAATCAATCAGTCAAAAGTAGAAGGCATAATTAAATAATATGTTACTTCAGGGGTGAGATGTTTTGTGGTGTGATGTACACATGCAATGATGCAATCTTTGTCATATCACATTCTATGCAGCTATTCAGCACAAACACATAGTTGTGAAAAGCATCAATTAACTTTGTCAAGTCCATCTGTATGTCTGCATATATCAGAGCGGTTCCCACCAGATGAATTTCTGTGGTATTTGATGTCAGGAATTTTTATAGAAATGTGTCAAGGAACTCCAAATTTGGTTAAAGTCAAGCAAAAATATTAAGCACCTTACATCATGACCTAAAAGGTTTTATTCTTGCTGGCACCATTGAAGCACTCCCTTCAATCAAACTGATATCAGATTGTTAAAAGGGCCAAGGAGATATAAACATTACACAAACATGCCACAATGTTACATTATACATACAATGTCTAATCTTATTTATTTTCTTCTTCATGCAACTTGCACTCTTCACAGTCAAGCTACGGCATGCATATGAATTCAACACAAACTACACCCAAAATAAATGTTAAACTCACCTTCAGTTTGATATATGGCTTCCCCATGCTATTATTCTGCCACAGCACAAAGCAGTGATTTCGCTTCTCAGGCTCAGGCTGTTCACATTCTTGAATCTCAAAACAAGCTTGTTTGGATTCCTGGCATGTTGTTTCATTGTAATATTCACAGCGTGCAGTGGTTGGAACATTGCTGCTTGATGCTCCTGTGGACCACACATCGTAAACACAATGTAAAATACTGTGCGCTTTTGTTCAGCTACCTCAATTATAAAAGCTGTCCCTGTCCACATCATGAAGTCACAGATGGGAGGCAGTGGTACAGCACCACTCATTCTCAACAACTCTGGCATTCAATGTGTGTGTGTGTGTGTGTGTGTGTGTGTGTGTGTGTGTGTGTGTGGTTAACTTCATGCGATGGCCACTTTATGCCAGGGCAGAAAATCAACAGTATCTAAACCAATAAACTGTCGGATCCAATTTATACTTAAATCACAGCTGCACATTTCAGCTTTCACAAGAAGCTGTACAAAAAGTGGCTTCAACATACAATATGTATAATGTAAAAATCAAGTGACATCTTGTAACCAATTTACATTGATAATGTGTTAAAACTGCATTACCTCACAAATTTTGATGTAAAATTTATAACAGTTGTGCTTTTTTATATTTTTGGCAGCTGCACATCACAGTTAAAGTGTTAAAACCAAACTGTCAAAATTGCTACAACACAAATATTTCTACTTCCTAATGATGGCTAGATGTAAAGGACAAAACACATAGCTATGGTCAAATGTGAGTTGTGTTCACATTTATGTACAATAACACGATGAGATGAATAACATACAGGTACCTCCAGTACCCACGGAACAGGATGGTGTGTAGGCCAAAGAGCCAGACTGGACTCTTGCCAATGGTGGGAACTGAACCCCACACCATCCAGCAAGTAGCCTTGTCAGTATACCCACTGTGCTAACCTGGTTCACCACAATCAACTCCAAACAATACAAAAAAATGTACATAATTACTTCAATTATGAAATCAGCAACTTAATTTACACTATTATTAAGAACATTAAATTTAAGGTACTATTCTACTGTGTATCCATAACAGTGTTATGCTTATTGCATGCTAGTGGCATACAGACCTGTATGGTGCATGCCAACACCAGTGCACCACTTCAATATGCAGTCCTGAAATGACGTACATTAAAAGTTCTCATAAAAAATATCCAGATTTTGTTTCGGCAACTTTTAAAATGACACTTCGAGCAGTATTGTGATCTGATACCATTTAATCTGGTACCTATTTACCAATGATGTGAAGGAACTACTGCTTCTGTATTCAGACAAAATCCTATACCCTGACACTGAGGAATGGAGGCCCCACTGAAACATTTGGTATTTACCAAATACAATTACATGGCATCACATTCCAGAGCACCATCATAAAAATCTCACAACTGGGAAACAGGATTCAGAGTTCTTGTTCTCATCACAACTCATATTTGTCTGACAAATCAAATTTGGTGACTGTTTAGTTCAGCTCTAATTCATGTACAAGATCTGAGGTTTTCAAACTGGAGTTGCTAAGTAATAAAGTCTTCTGGGACATTATGTTGTGTTGCTGGGCAAGTAGTTCCAAATGTTCTTAAGGATCATAGTGCCTTTGTCTTCAGAATTAAGCAGACTGCTTCATGACCCTCAAAATTTTGAGTACTTAAAAAAAAACAAAAAAACAGTGGAACATCTCAGCAGACTTGAAATCTTCTGAAATTTGTTTACTTTACATGGGTCTAGTTAGCTCATATGGGCCTTTCACCTTATGATGATATGCACATGTTGGTAACAGTAAGCTGGCCTAGACTAATTTGGTCCTTAGGCTAGGCTTCTGCAGCATCATGTCATGAGAACCCTGTACTGGAAATACACATACTGAAAGAAATTTGTCAATTGTATTGTTGGAACATATTTAAAAGGCTAAAGCACTACTACTGTATAGACGCTTGTTGCATTCATTGTACTTATTCTAGCAAAGTACGATGCATATGAAACCACAACACATGGTACCTACACACGCCTAAAAGGCAACTGTAATGATTAATGACAACAGAAATGCACTTTATAAACTTACCAAAACATACAAACAGCAGAAACAACGAGGACGATTCCAAATGAATCCAGGAAAACATTGGAATTCTATGTGCTTCTAGTGTTGCAGCAAAACGGACAGCTTAACACATCGGGAAGGATCATCAAATTGAGAGCAATAAACTTTATGAAATATGATCATTCTCTTGATAGGCCTTGGCACAAGTCAGCCTCTGATAAGGTTAGGCATTTAAATTTGTACTTAATCTAGGCCTTTCTTCATATGATTCTCGGACTTCTACGACTGTTTTCGTTACGATCTACGCTTACATCCCTGCAATACTGATCCTAACCATTTGAACAGACCTACGATCAGGACGCCGAGTCACACTTGTGACTATTATATAAGACCGTCAGATCTTATATGCGTAGTTCAAACAGGAATGGCAACACGACCTTGTATTGTTTACCTTACGCGCACCGCCAAAAGCTTCAATTTCGACAGTCACATTTACAATATGTATTATTGATGGTGACAGTTTTGGACGATCGACAGTTCCATCAAAGAATGATGTACAGGCAAACGTGCTTATAACCTCTTACACAAACACACCATTAGACCAACAGAAATCTCGCGCAATCCTACAAACCGAATCCTTCACCTTGGCTCTTAGACACAATGTATTCACTTCAAAATTCGCACCTGACTGAACATATCCTAAAAATGTGACATTAAAACTAACGGAAAGGCTTGAAGGTAGGTATTCGACGTAGGCCCTGAGAGTCTGTCAACAATACTGCGAAACTCATATACCCAGCGCATTCCACAAACCACGCAAGATAAACACTCGGCTCATAATATGCAATATGGCGTACTTTTTTGCAGGAAAACATGGCTTCCTTGTCTCTACGGCCACAGATTTACCGCCACGACGAGACCATGGTGCCTTTCCTTCCCACGTATTATCCGTTCGTATGGATACTCTGACCATGGATCAAACACCACAACCCTGACCATGGAGCGACTCTTACGGCTTGGTAGAAATGTGTGATGGCTACGGTAGCCCAATCACTGAGAAGGATGACTACTACTAGAACCCTTCAGGGTCAGTAAGACAATGAATGCGAAAGATTCTATCACGTGTGCCTGACGGCAATTGCAACAGAGCAGAGGATGTAAAAATAATGACACATGGACTCTGAGCAACATGAGACCATCGGACTGTCTGAAACTCGGATAAAAATATTCAACGGCAGTGATCCAAATGTATAAGACATGTTCATACAAAAGATGTACTGCCTCACATATAGAGCTCTGCAATCTTCTCGACTGTGATTGAATGACGTCACCACAGTGAGGACTGGATACTGTTCATGCATGGTTGCAAATTCAAGAGCCCTATTTCTGCACCCACAGAATCTGTACAGCTCATGTCCACAATGAGACGAATGCATCCATGTGCTGGGGCATTAAATTAGAAACTAATGATGCTTCAGCTACAGCCACAATTTTGACTTCTCATTTTAGTTTTATGGTCTTGGGAACCTTACTTATTGATATCTTTTCTAATGCTGCATTAACACAAGGAAAATGGAAATACTAACATTCACAACAACCCAGTGCATACCTGTCACACACAGACACTTATTTTTTTAACTTATATTTAGCTACATGTTTCAGTCTGTAATACATACATCGGGCCACCATTACAATAGTTTCATAGTAAGACAAAAAAACAGTGAAATTGTATTCACACTAAGGGATCCGATATGTTTTGTTATCATTATTAAAATGTAAAATTGTATAAAATTGTCAAAGAGTCGTGGTTGTGACCTAGCCAGTAGTTGTTAAGTTACAAGTCACTCAGTCGTTCATAGGTAAGGTTAAAATATCAGTCGTTCATAGGTAAGGTTAAAATATCAAGTACAAGTTAAAATTATTGAAATTAGATAAAACCTGTATGTATAAACATCACAGTTGGATGTGTAAGCTACATGGTATACAAGCAGGTGGTGTTATATATCTCTCTGGAATGGTACACAGGCAGTATAAAACATGGATGCTTAATGACATAAAATTAAATAGTCATTTTTCATTTTGGCATATACCTTTGATGATGAATGGATTTGGAAAAGGAACATGGAATGTAAAAAGCCTATTTTGGTCAGGAGCACTGAAAGTGCTCCATAATATATTTTCAAATTTAGATTTTGACACTGTAGCACTTCAGGAAACTGAGTTGGAAAGTGACATTAAAAAATTTGATAATTTCAGTATTCAATAGTGGATCAGAAAGCAAAAAACACGAATTTGGTGGTGGATTTGTTGTAAGAGGAGAATTTTTAAAGTATGTTAAGACTTTAAAATTAAAAATGAAAGAATAAATTGTTTGAGATTAAAAGCTAAATGGTTTTCCTATACCTTGAATAATGCACATGAAGAAGAAGAAGA
>Ga0123354_10005570_pt1 | contig 18358 bp, 7 predicted proteins | sample TergutLab28metaG_2_FD_97872 | JGI IMG/M metagenome (GOLD analysis project Ga0123354, IMG submission 97872) | Labiotermes labralis P4 segment gut microbial communities from Petit-Saut dam, French Guiana - Lab288 P4 | ecosystem: Host-associated > Arthropoda: Insects > Digestive system > Gut ...
AAAACAGAATTCTTAGTACTGAAAAATTTTCCCAGTTATCTTTACTATTTAAAGCACTAATTTTTATTTATTAATGAGGGTGACGTACAAATATTTTGAAAAATTATATCGTTTCATTATTTCATGGCAAAGTAATTAGGCATCAACTTGATACTTCGTTCCTCAACAGGAAAAGAGTTTTGCAATTAATACAATCTTTAAAAAAATATGTCATTTTTAATGGGTATTTTGTAAAGTGTTCCGCATGACCTAACCTACTGCAACAGCCTATCATACCTGTGGCTTTCCCACTCTTGATGCAAATATGGCTGTGTTACCTCAGCATTACTTGTAAATGTTAGTTCACAGTACATTGCTGAGACCGCACTAAATATACATCTTGCAAATAGCAAGGCGTAGCAGTTACATTCCGTATCTCTAGATTTAAGAGAACAAATTATAGAGTTTGTATAACTTTAAGAGAAAGTAACTATTTTCGTAAAATTTACAATATTTTTCTCTCTTATTAATGGAAAAGAAGTCAGTTCTTCCATTTCATTCGTAAGGCGGAGAAATACTAGCAACATCGAATAATTTACCAGCTCTCTCATCCTTATCAAACCTTTATGAATGATGTGTGTAATGGATAGAAAAGTCGCAGGTATTTTATTACACGTTTTCTCACAATATCAACTGTATATCGGGAAATCCTTGCAACTCGGTTCTTCCTTTCACGTGTAACGTCACTCCTGTAGAATTTGTGACGCCTTAAACACCCACACCACTGCTATATCGTAACGTAATTCCTTTGTGCTGCTAAGGAAAAAGTTAACGAAAATTGCAGATCACGAAACGTTAAAGCTGAAGAGGATTTGAAATGTATCAGAAATTAGTTTTCATTGCCCAAGTATAAGGACAGACTGACTTGTTGTGTAGGTAGCGTGCCTGCATACTGCTTTGTGCTTCGGAGCATTCTGCATTGCGTCTTACGTGGAAGATAGTGAGGAATCAGGCCTTCTGTGATACGACGATATTTCATTGGGACATTGGCTTCTTAAGTTTGGAAGTATCGTAATGTCTTGATCTTAAAGAATCAAAGAGTGTAGTTATATTTGTGTTTCTTCTTCTACTTCAGGAATCCTAGACACAGAGGCACTGCGATTCTTAGAAACATCAGCAACTACTTCCCAAAGACTCTTTGTTACTTCCAGAAGACCTGAATATTCATATTCAGTAACTCAAATGAGAAAATCGAATATCTGATGGGGATAAAGCTTTGTGTTGCTATGTGGTACTATCAACGCAGCCGGGTGTCACCAGCATTAAAGACTGCAATACTAATAATTTTATTTTGTTTTACTTTGGTTTGAGCAAACTCGTGGCAGGGACAAGATAATTATTCTATTCCCCAAAAGGGCCCAGACCATTTCTGTGGTTCACCCAGCCTCTTACTCTATCCAAAAAAAGAAGCTGTTTATCTTCAGGTACAGCGGACTACTCACCAACGTTTAGAACAAGTAGATCTGTACCTCCATAACTGCATATGCGTTCGTGACAAATAGAATGACGACTTTACGTTTCACATTTATGGGGCTAAATAATAGAAATCGTAACTAAAATGTTAATCAGGCGCGAGGAAAATTCGAACTGTTAAAAAACGGTACTATTACGCCGACAAACACACCACCTTATTTGTAAGTAAATCTTACATTATCTCAGCTCCTACTGTCAATGGACAGAATGTAAGATTTTTCTTACATAAAAGGGATTGTATTTGATGGTGTAATAGTACAGTTTGTTAATAGGGTAACAAAACATAATGTATAAAGTCAAAGTTCAAAACTATAAGGTGCTCATTCCTACCGCACCCACGCAAGCACGCACGCACGCACACACACACACAAATACAAACATAAACATTCCTTCTGAAATGGGAGGTTGGATTACAGTCTTCTATGGGAAACTCTTGTAGGTATTTGTTTAAGTAAAATTTCAAAATATGAGCAATTTTTATTGTGCCGTAAAAGCGGTTTGGTTATAAAGCAGTCCCTATACACATCTAGACAGGCCTCTAGGGCTGTATGAGTCTCAGTTCCCATAGTTTCAGAAAATCGTTACATGAAGGTGGTAAGGTTGTCAGCGCTAGGCACCGACCGCCTTTACCCCAGGAAATACTTCTAGTATTCGTTTTGGTTAGAGGCTGAGTCGAACCCAGGGCCATAGTGCGGCTGGAAAAATTGTGTCAAAGAAAAATTAGTGACCCCATCGGGAATAGAACCCACGATCTTCTGTCTTATAGCGCAGCAGTACCTCAACCAACTGCACCACATCGTGCTGCCGGTTCAGGTTATATAGCATTGAATTATGGACTTTTGGTGGGAAGAATGTGGAGTTTTATCTATATCAATGAAAAATCCAATGACCCCATCGGGAATAGAACCCACGACATTCTGCCTTATAGCGCAGCACCTCAACCAACTGCGCCACATCGCGCCGCCGGTTCAGATTATATAGCATTGAATTATGGACGTTTGGTGGGAAGAATGTGGAGTTTCGTCTATATCAGAAATATTCCGGAAATTATGGAGAAAAGAAGGAATGGTGCAGCAATTCTCGGACGGAACAGACACTATCCCGGCCTAGAATGGAAGCAGGTACGTCGATATCATGACACTGTGCTGTAAATCGCCCCCTAAAAATGTGTGCACTTTCTGCTAGCGCCATTACATAGAGCTCGGGGACTATGAACAAACAGCGCATGTTAGTATGATTGTCTTAAGATTATGTAAAATATGATACATATTGTACTGAATATTCCAATAGAAAGCGTAACGACATTAAACACGGTCTGGCTGTGTCTCTCGAAACGTGATCAGTAGGAATGTTTCACCTGTTCATCTACCTGTCTATCCAGTATGTCATCCCAACGCTTAAGTTTTAACTGTCCACTACCACCCATCAACACATTCATTCATTCAATTCATACTCTTATTCAACAATTTTTCCCTTAAATATTTGCACATAATTCCTAGTCATCTGTGGACCGGGTTAGCGTAGTCGGTATAGCAACTTGCTACGGGCTGGACGGTCAGAGATTCGAATCCTTGTGGGGTCCAGATTTTCTTCACCTGTCCAGACCGACCCTCGGGCCCACTCTGTCCTATACAAAGGGTACCGGGTGTTTCCTGTGGTAAGACGGCCGGGGCACGGCCCTGATCGCCCACCCCTTATAGCGCCGAGGTTAAAGAAACAGTAAAGCTACTCTTCTAATCCCCCTCTATGCCTTCTTGGCGTGTTACACAGTGAAATTATGTTATTTACCTGAACTATCCTCGCCATCTATCTTTTAGCGGTATGATATACAGTTAAATGGTAGAATAAATTTAAAGTGCAGTGAAGTTAAGATGACTTAAACCTTTCCCTGTTCTTAATTAAGCATCACATTATGACGACATAAGGAAGGTCGGAAATGTAATTTTTCATGTTTTTGACCTGCGTTCTATATGAAGTGAGTATTCTGTTTCGCGCTCCGACCAATATTCCTGCTGTGAAAATGGCCGCGACATGTATTGAGCATAAGAAAATATTCCAGATTCGGTCTGGTTGCTGCAGAACATTTTTTTGTCAGGGCTGAAACCTTTTCCCAGGTGAAGCTGCACGTAGCCTAGTTTCTGTTCTGAATTAAATATCACACCTCAGTGCCTTATACGTATGCGGAATGATAATTAGGTGAGAATTTTGTCGGCGGTTAGTGTTGTACGCTTCTGCTTTGCCCTTTACCTGTTCTCTGCATGGGCTGCATTTTGTGCCGCTGTTGCAATGACGACCTGGGCGAGCTGGAGTATTTGAGTGGGTCGTCACCTTCTCCAGGTGTGTGTACTTGAGTAACACACTCTTATGGAAAGGAATACGCAGTTGCTGGACCTTGCAAACTCATCCATTCGCTTTTCTTGGAAGCAATCGGGTAACATCCTAAGGATCGCACTGTTCTAGGATGTAGGACGTAAATACCAGTGTAGATTTACCGATGTTACCTCTTTCTCAAAACTTCTAATCTCAAGACGGAGGCAGTATATTCTTCGGAAAAGGTGGTAACATTCTACAGAGGACATTTTAAATGTCGCGTGCATTTTGGTTATTAATTAATTTGTCATTAATTTTGCAAAAAATTTAGGTGCTGGTAATTTGTGAGAAGTCACACACATTGCATTGAGACTTTCTGAACCTTAGTGAGTGCGGATGGACCTTAGAAACAATTTGAATGCGAGGAAGTAGAAGCAAAATAGTGCAATGAGAGAAATAACACTTCTTGCATCCACATGGCATAGACTTGCCCTAAAGGATTTAACACTTCGAAACCTGAAGTTATTTTAAACAACAATTAAAAATTCCACTTTCACCTGAAACAGAGCAATACGCCTTTATTTCGAAGGACAATTTGATAATTGTAGTTGGGCAAATAATTTTTATTCTGAATTTGACACGATAGCTTACGCACAGCTTATGCTGGAAAGCTGTAAGCTAAAAAGCTTACGTTCATGCAGCAAATACATAAGATCTGTATTTAAAAATTTCTTATTTTCACCGAGGTTCGCCGGACCCTGATGGTAAAAACCACAAAAAAAAACCTGATTGAGAGAACTGAAAGTAAGATTCGGACCCAGGACATCCTGCACAGAAGTTGGCAGCCTTGTTATCTGAGTTGACCTCCAATCCATTTTTAGTCATATATACAGTTCTGTTTCTAAACACGTTCTTTCTTCTCATTCTCTCTACATGTGAAGAGAGGTTTTCCCATACCATTGTTCAATATACGAAGTGGCAGTGATTAAAATTTGTTCCACTAAGCTGAACAACGTGTGTGTCGTACATGTTGCAAATGGCGTGTTGGGAAACACATGTTAGATGTCAAACATAATGAGTGTGCTAGGTATAGCGTAACCGTTAACTGAACTTACGTGTTACAACCCGGCTGGGCTGTCCTAATGACAGGAATCTATTAGAGTCTTGTAGTTGAAAGGGCGTCGAAAAAAGCTACATTGCACTTTGGAGATATTTGGCATGGTAATGCACTAATACGGACGTCGGTTGTTAGAACATTAACGGTTTACTTAAAGAAGAAGCAATTTTTATTTTTATGTCCGAGAAGAAATAGATAGATATAGATAGATATATTTGCTAACTGCAATTGGATTGACACCCGGTGTCAGTAGTGCAGTACACATTTACACACAAACAATACACAGAACAACACAATGAATTCGGGAAGAGTGAGGACCGTGCCCCGTCTTTGCAAGGTAGACCCTGGCATTTGCTTTACAAACAAGGAAAAAGCACGGAAAAACCTCAGTCAAGGTAACTGAAGAGTGCAAGTTGGCACGATGAAAACAGAACGTACAGAACAAAACATTCATAACAATAAGAATACATAAACATAACTTACAAAGTTAAACAAAAGCATGAAAAGAATGAATATACATAAAAGAAACAGTACAAAAACACAGTAAATACCAGTACACATATTACCAAAACACCCACACATACACACACCCACCCACACATTACAAAACCCACACATACACACACCACATATTACAAAACAAGTTAAAACAACCACAGTACAAGATACATACCAAATAAAATAATCACAATACAATCAAGTACCCTCAAGTGTATATCGCCCTAATATGATTTGTACTTTTGTTCCCAAGAACTTCAGCTTAACTCATTTCACTTAACTTCAAAACAAAATCACTTCACATAAATCACGTCAGTTCACTCCACATCACTGCACTTCACATCACTTCACTTCACTTATTTACACTCAATCCCCACTTGAAATCCCTTGCTTGTAACTACACTCTTAACCCTCTTTCTAAAACTGTTCAGTTTACAGGGGAAAGAAGCTAGTAAGCCTGGAGGTGATTGGTTTCAGCTTTTAAAGGTCCCATTTACGAAGAAATATCTACCAACATCTGTTCTTTGTTTTCTAGTCCTAATGTTCCGATTATGATCTTCCCTACTCAGGTTAGCATGGTTTTAGAAGTCTGTCAACTACCGCGTTCCAAGCCCATCCCCTGGTGTATGCCTTGAAAAGGGCGCATATTCGGGCTATCAGTCCACGCTGTGCCGAAGTTTCCCAACCCGACTCATTTATATTATTAGCAAATTTAGCCGCTCTCTTTTGTACCCGATTTAAAGCGCTTACATGACCTTCTCTGTAATAAATTTGTGTGTGTTAACTGTTATGAAAAGTGTTAAGCACTGTTAGACCAGCCAGGTGTTGGCGAGAACGTAAATTCTTATGGCGATGAGTGCCAAGTTATACGGCGTTACGTCCTGCGGCTACCCTTCCATACAGACGAAATAAACGACCACATAAAACTGGCAGATAAGAGAGGCGTAAACGCCCGATGAATTATAAAAATTAATAAAATTTGTCCAGGTATATAACGAAAGTTGTCTGATCGGCGACTCGCAGAATTGGAAGCCATTTTAATGTTGTTGTTCCAGGGGGAAAGTCTGCACGTATAGTGCCTCACACAGTGTTGTACTTCATCTTATCTCCGCACAGGTGGTTGGACAGACCTGCTTCGATTTAAAAACACGGCTAAATATATAGGCAACGGATACAACACCCCCACCCCCATCAACGATAGATCTAACCTGAGATTTGTGGCGGAGAATTAAGTATTTACTTAATTCTCCGCCACAAATCTCAGGTTAGATCTGTCGTTGATGGGGGTGGGGGTGTTGTATCCGTTGCGGACCCGATGAGGAACGTATCTTGGATGTTGTTCCCAGGAGGGACGGAGCTCGGAACTCAGGTTAAGACGGGGAGTCGGACGTGCTGCACACACACTCAATAATCCCCAAGGAGAGTGTACTGGAGTTTTATTGTGCGTAATTAGGGTCTAATTGCAGTTACAACTGAACTGTTTTGGTGACAAATCTCACCAGCGGGCTCTTCATTACTATTAACACTCAACGACCGTCCAGCTTCATTCTCTGTTGCTCAGTCACTGTTCGAGATACACAGCAGACTGCTGCTGCAGAACAAAGCAGCTACTGTTACATGCGTTACTCCACACACTGCTCTCGCGATAAACACTTAGCGCGTCCAGTTATAAACAAAAAGTAATACAAGGAAATTATATTCCTCCCATGCCTGGTCTTAAGACAGGCGAGAACTAAGCATGATAAAATTAAGCTTGTGACTAACATACAGTACATACAAGAATGCTAGAAAGAAAAGAAAGAAAAACCACAACAACAAAAATTAAGGTGTGTCAGCTACACAACAGGAGTGATTGGGCACCGACTGCTTGTTTCGTTAGGGCGCTCCAGTATAGCAGCTAGATCAGGGCTGCCCCTGGACTACCGTGCCATGCGTAAAGGAACAGATGTTCAGCAGCTTAGCTATGCCTGACATCGATGAGAAGAAAGGTCAGCTGCTGAGAGCGGAGAGTGAAAGTGAGTGATGCCACTCGGTCAAGGCCGTTAGGCCCAGCATTCCGTAGCTCGAATCATCATACTGCATTTTTATTTGCCTGGAAATTGTGAAATTACCTCGGATGTGAGCGGAACAGTTATTAGTGGACAGCAACAGCCATTTCATTCATCTTGGACTATAATTACGTTTTGAAGATGAAGACCATAACTTTCTTCGTGCCCTGAGGAAGCACCCAGCCAAGGACACATTGTCACATCCCAGCAGATCTGGATCCTTAAAGTGCACTTGGTCTTCAGGCTGAAATTGCGTTTCATTAAATTACAAAAAAAAATATTGGTTCAGAACTGCGCTGTTCTGAACTACAGGGTCATCGAAAAAGACGGACGGGATTTGAAACTGGGGTTGCCTATCTCGATTTACTTGTACAGTACAGTACGTGTTCCCACAGATTGAAACCTTCGAACAAGAAATTGTAAGTAGGGTTATTTTTATGCAAGACGGAGCTCCTCCCCATTTCAGTTGCTTTGTGACTGACGTTTTAAATGAGAGTTTCCCTGATGCCTGGTTTGGAAGGGGTGGACCAATACCCTGGCCACCTCGAAGCCCAGATCTCTCTCCACTTGGTTTTTTCCTGTGGAGGTACATTAAGAACATAGTGTATGGTGAGAAGATAAGGAATATCCAGCACTTGCAAGAAAGGATCACATCAGCCATTGAAACTGTAACACGAGACATGATTCAGAAAACTTGGCAGGAGATAGAATTTCGTCTGGACGTCTCCAGAGCTACAAACGGTGCACATATTGAAATGTGCTAAGGTAAGTCTGAAACTTTAAACTTTTCTAAACATTTTAAGATGCAAAACATGTAAATCCGTCCAGTGCTTTTTAAGTTACAGCGGTTTCAAATCCCGTCCATCTTTTTCGATGACCCTGTATTACGTAGCTGTGTAGTGATAAATCCCTACCGACGTTTCAGGACAACCTGTCGGTCCGAATCTTCAGGACTCAAGATTCTTGACTCTTGAAGTTGGGACCGATAGGTTGTCCCGAAACGTCGGTAAGGAATTACCACTACTCACAACGTAATAGCTCATGAGAAAGCGGATTTCAACTACTTCGCGGCGGAAGGTTGGAATCAAACATCGGTTTGGTTCATTCATTAAATTTAGTAAATAAATTTTTATAAATTCATATCATATTTTCATTTATTGCCTCCCAAGCCGTAATATATCTCTTGTATCTCTTTTTAACTAAAATAGATATTCCTCTCTTTGTTCTTTGCTCCAGGAAGGACAAAATTAGGAACACTATTATTAAACAAAAAATGAACGTAACAAGGTCTCTTTTAGACGATATTAAGACTAAACAACTAAAATGGTATGGACGTGTTCAGAGAATGGAAGAGGGGAGACTACCAAAAACAGTTATGAAATGGAGCCAACCAGGAAGAAGAAAACGAGGAAGACCTAAAGCTCCCTGGGCGGAAGGGATTAGAGAACTGTTGGGAGAAAAGGGATTAATAGAAGAAGACTGGAATAACAGAGACAAATAGAAGAAAAATAAAAGATAATTGCCAAATGGGCGCAGGAAGATGTAGAAACTTCGAACAACCTACCAAATAAATAAATAAATAATTATAAATTAATTAATTAATCCTGTGGTGACTGCGTGTAAAAAGACGTTCAGCGGACAAAACGCTCTGTGTTCTGTTCACAGACGGTATTTATGTGTCTTTAAGAACCGCTGGACAAAGGCCAATTATTTCCCTATACAGCTTGAACTGACTTTTGTAACCGAGGAGTGTGTTTACTGCGCGGAACGAACTGAATCTTATATAAGGAAAAGGCTGACTTCAGTCTGATAAAGGTGTAAAGTGCTTACTAGAAATGTAACAATCAACAACAGCAACAAATACGAATAATAATAATAATAATAATAATAATAAGTTAAAACATTTGTCATACGCGAATGACGTCATCACACGCAAGCGCCGGAAAGGCCCGGGATTTATTGAAAGAATCAGTCAGCTTGTAAAAAACAGTGAGTGGTAGGGTATAATGTATCAGTTGCCACCGTTGTAACTGGTAGCCTGTAAGAACGATCAGACGTACTCTGAAGGCGTCTTTAGTAAACTCTACAGCACGAAGAGGAGCAGAAGAAATTTCTGGGCACAACAGGGTGTTCTGAGTTAAATGTTCGTGTGACAGAATGTTTAGTTTTGCGTTCATTTTTGTGAAGCTATGACATGCTTCATTATAAGCCCTAGCTAGGTACATGGTTTAAATCTGGTTTGAGACGGGACACTATATAATGTGGCTTAAAAGAAGAAAATAATTGGTACATATATTACTATTACTGCTGCTACTACTACTAAGTCTGTTACTACTTCTGCTACCGCTAGTATCGCTGTTACTAATACTGCTATTAATACTACTATCGTTGGTATTACTACTACTGTTACTGCTACCACCACTAACAGAAGCTTTCAGCTGTATCTCACCAGTATGTCAGAAGACTCAGACGTTAGACAGATAGTAAGAATCGAAAGAACTTACAGTGCATATCGTCAGGGTAAAAGTGCATTTTCCGAAAATGTGGTAATCACCCACCAGGATACACGGTGTCAAAATCATGACCAGGTTTCCTAAATTTAAAAATTTCTAATTTTTGGCAGAAAAACATGTAGACTACAGAACAAAATAGCGAAGCTATTGACCTCTAAGCATGTACTCGGGTTACGCCGGGCTCCAACCGCGGATGGGTTATTGCATTTCTTTAAGGTCTGACTGTTATTCTTCCCAGCTGACCACTCATAAATCATTCTACCATCAATGAGTCGTAACACAGACTGCAGACGCTGACTGCATCGGCAGTTGGCACGTGACCTGCCATACCAAACTCAAGTGTGCATTCTGACCCACGTATGTAACTACGTAGCTACGATTGCTGTGACTAACCAGGGGTCAGCTTAGGGCATGTATAGGAATTCGTTTAAGAATGTGCCCATAAATTTTCTGGACGTATTTCACAATCAGAATTTCGACAATATCTCCATTACTATGGTAAGGTAAACCAGCCCCGTACAGGCTGGGATAGTTCCTTAGGGTTCCAGGATGTTGAGGCTCCAAGTTTTCAAGAAAATCAGCTCATGAACGTGGTACGTTTGTCATCTCTACGCTCCGACCGCCTTTACCCACCAATAAATATTCCTGACTTAATTTCAATTTTGATTCCTTGCACCACGTCGACATACTGTAGCGATACAATAAAAAGGTTTCACATGTTTGAACATCCTACAACAAGAAATACATAATGTATGTGACATCTCAATAAATATATGTCTGCATTTATTCACTATAATCACTTCATTCTTGTAACTATTATTCAAACGTAATTATCTACCTTGTGTGAATTCCTTACTGCGTTCTACAAGTCTGATATCCATTACACAAAAGAATGTCGACAAACGGCATGACTCTTATAAGAGGTTTCGTAATTTATTTGTTTTTTATTATTTCCTGTAAGCCCGTTAAAGGATGTCATATAATGTGCACATAATACTGTTTTCTTCAACATATTTCATGATTTGACAGTTGTTAAAATATCTAACGATTCACACAATTGGTAGTTGACAGTTTATATCTGCTACTGCAAACGTACAGGACAACAGTTCAAGTAACTGGTTTATGTGTTACCGAAAATGGAGTCGGTCTCGAATCCAGTTAAATTCATGTCTTCGAAACACTTAATAAATTTACATTGACGTTCGGTTATCATATGCCAGATATATTCCAGTAGATTACAGAACACTGTGGAAGCTCATAAAAAACGCGTACGTGTTTTTAAGACATGGATTGCATGACAAAAAGCAGGTCTCAGTTATCATTAAAGACGCAATTCATGCCCAGATTTTAAGATTTTTGTCCATTTTCCATACATTGCTACCTACCTACTTACCTAACTTATTAACTCACTCAGTCAGTCAGTCAGTCAGTCAGTCAGTCAGTCACTCACTCACTCATTCCCTCACAGGAGTAGAGTCATTGTTTAGAAGTTAATATTTCGTCAGCTAGTCTAGGAGTATCCTGCATCTGATAGAACCCAAAGGTTCATCACCGTATTTACAACAGCCAGCCACTTGTCTCTGTTCTGAAAGAGATTAATCCAGTCCACGCCCTCCCATTTTATCTCTAAGATCATTCTACCATTTATCCTTATGTCTTGAAATTGTAATCTTTTCTTGATGTTTTTCCATCAAAGTCCGGAATGTATATCTCCTGCCCTTCCTCACTGTCCCAAATTTTGCACATTCCCCATCTCATCCACCTTAATTTGATCGTCCCTGTAACGTTTAGCGAGGAACTCAGATCATGAAGCTTCTTGTTACCCAGCTTTCTCCAGCGTCCTATTTACTTCTCCGTATTAGGCCCAAGTGTTTTGCTCAGGACCAAATCTTTGAAAATATCCAGCCAGATTTTTTTCCTTCGTTTGAGAAACCAAGTTTCACATTAGTGTAATATAGAAGGCAGAATTACGATACGCTGATTTGTCGGACGCTTTATAAATTTTCTGACAAGACACCATGAATTTTAGTAAGTAGGTGTCAAAAAATGTGTATACGAGTAGCTTAAAATCACATATTCTGCACAACACATTGTGTAATTTGTTGTGCCCTCATGAACTTTAAGCACGACACAAATGTACCAATTAAAGAAGGAAAACTTACGACTCACGTTGTGGTATATGGGGATTTATAAATAAAACACGGAACCAGGTATTTGAAAGAAAAATGTGCGTGCATTAGTGGTAAATAATGTATCCCAGCATATTTTATGTAGCAATAATAAATTGTGTATTATGCAACAGGTTGCAAGTGTTCTACTATGCATAGTTCAGAACATTTGAGACAAAGGCGCCATAAATGTCAGCAACGTCAGTCGCTGTGGCGCTGTGGTCAATGTCCTGGAGAAAACGTGTCTGCTTTGTTTTCTTCGATGACTGTTGATTTTGAAACAACTGATAGTTAAATTGCAATACACAGGTACATCTTGTGGGCGTGACACAAGCCACACTTAATTCTTAATATTGTTTAAACGGTACTCTGCGCAAAATAACAAGACGTTTGTGAATGGATGCAATGTTTCACTAAATAATCTTTCAAAACTGCGCATAATTTTATTATCATGACCAGAAAGACAGTAATTCAGCTGGCTGACTGACTGACTGACTTACTGACTGACTTCCTGGAGCAGAATTCTTCTTGAGAGAATAAGGGTTTCCCCCTCCCTTAACTAACCTAGAATTTTTCTAAGAACATAACCCGAAATTTCATTATCATATTCAAAATATCCCCCCACTTATCCCTGTTTCGATCCACACTAATCCATTCGTAGGCATTCTTGTGATATCCACTTTAATAGCACACTGTCTTCTATATTTAAGTCTTGCAAGTGATTCTTTCCTTCAAGGTTTGTTAACGCAACTTTTCCACATCTCCAATTTGTGCTATATGCCTAACCCTTCGTACTATTAAAATTGTTGTTATTATTATAACATTACTGTTATAATAAGTGTCGAGGAATAAACATAGTGTGAAGTTCATTCGTTGCTTAGATTCTTCGAAAGTCAGTGCAAGTCCGGGTCAGAATGTTTTGCAAATTGTTGATTACTGTTTTGAGCAGTTGTTAGCTGCTACCTTACCTGAAAGATATAAAACCAGCCCTTGCTCGTTTGTCCGCGACTGCTTATTCAGTTCCCTGGCAGCTCAGCCACTCTTAATTATCTCCAGGTAGCCTCCACTATCCGCAGCTTGAGCATGCGCCATTTTGTGGTGAGAGCGACGCACTTAAAATGGTGCCGGAATAAAGCAGATACATAAACGGACATAAGTTTAATGCACGTGCGAGCTTTAAATTCTGAAGCCAGCGTATTATATTACCGTACTGTGAATATAAGTATTTGGGACACAGTAGGTCCACAATGATATTGAAATCAGTTACATCTTTGTAGACGTAAGCTAAACAACGTAGCAGACTTCGAAATGGGGAAGATCAGCTTTCCTAGAAAATAAGATATCATTGCGTAAGTTTGGATTACCCAACAGTAGAGGCCTTCTGCTTACTGCGTAATTGTGACTGTTGTCTGAAGGTTCGCTACTGACTGTGTCTATTATCGCACAGTGTTGTCATGGATACATTGTGAATGACAGCTGCGGTGCACGTCCAGCACAAATTACCATAAGCATGCTCTGAAGTACTGTGACGTTTATAATTGTCTGCGATGTAAAACCACGTACTCTGGGAGAAATTTAGTCACGGTTAGGAACATTTTGCCTCCATCTTGCGGTTAGAAGAATCAAATTATCGCTGTTTTACGTACGGCTCTCTTGTAATTTTCGGATTAGAAGACGCAATTATTCAACCCTGAAGATTAAAACAAGATTTGCTTCCGAAACGTCGGTAAATTTACACCAGACTGCACAAAGTTGCTTTTCATTATCTTCGTGTACATATTGCCTTTAGAATTGCAAGCTGTTCGGAGCAAGTTCCACGAACATGTCTTGCTTCATGGTCTTCATCCATAGTCTGGTATTCCGAAAATATTACAATATTTCGGACGCTGGATCCATATCAATCCTCATGCGAAAAGATGAAGAGACACCTAGTGAATGAGTTGCGCCTGACAGAGCATGTCTCTCTTCATCGGCGGATTGGTACGGAGTCCACAGTAGAATTATCAAGATTCCAATATCACGGTAGTCGCTATGAAAATTAACTGTCCTTTGGGTATGAAGCTGTAGTCTAGTATAAAAATCCTGACATGTAGGAAGAACATTTCGACTCCATGTTGAAGGCAGACGTTTCGAACAGAAAGATGGAAACGTCGTTACCTTCCACTAGAGCAAATGGCATCACTTTACACAAGGCGGGAATTATTATATTGTGATTAGTTTCGCAACGTGGATAATAAATTTGATCAGAAGATCCGGTTGAGGACCTGGGGAAGCAGAGGTCACGATCTTGCCGCTGGTAACGCAGCAACAAGGACGGCCGCTTAAGGCGTCATCATGAAGCAAACACAAAGAGGAAAGGAGGTGGTAGGTCGAGCTATTTGTCTCATTCCATTCAAATATTATTACGTTACATCTCTATTGATTTGCCTCAGCAGCCTCTGGAATTGACAGCATTAACAAACCGCGAAATAGTGGACGATCTTTGTAACATCTGGACCTGCAGGAGAGATTTCGATCCTCTGCTGTGAAATATTACTCAAACATCTCAGCTCTTATATTTTATTCTATGAAATGACAGCCCACATAAATATCCGGGAAACAAATAAAGTAAAATTCTCAACCATTTTGGTGTACATTTTCTTGCGAGCTGACAAGATAACATGGGATGTGAACTTCAGGAATTTTAGGACCTTTTGTACTTGTTCCTTCGTTTGTGTTCAAAGAAAACACATTGCGTTTTGGAGACAATTTCGGTGTCCGTCTTTGGGATTACTGTTCTAAAAAAAACAGCTCTCATTACATGATGATTATTTGCACCGTAATTAATATTTTAAAGCCTGTTGGTTACGTGATGCACCAACAAGTTTAAAATTCAATAACTGTACTCTGTGCCTTCTCTGTGTTTGCGTGTTTTGTTTTATCTTAGAACAAACAGCGACTTTTGCCACTTACTGCATAAACTGATTGGCTCTTGTAACCGAGATGAAAAGTGTTTACAGCGCGGTACGGACTGGAGCTTTAAATAAAGCGGTCTGCGCTTCGTCTGTAAAGGGTTAAAAACGAATTGTAGACAATTTAGTCAGTGAAACACATTCCAGTCAGTTTAGAATATTCTTAAGCAGTTTTCACCGAATATCGAATAAACAAAAGTACATAAGCGGCAATACCACAACTATTTCCGCTCTCCAAACAGTAGCACAGTGCAGGCGATCCTGTAACTGTTCCCCTTAGCAGTGTTGAAAAGTAACTTTTTCCCTACCTGTTCACGGATTATGTGTTTAATTGTTCTTTGTAATTTGTGCAATAGAAACTGCTAATTATGTTGGAGTTTCGATAAACATTAACCCTTTAAAGACTAAACGTTTCCATTCTATATAAGGCCTCAGTTCGTACTGCGCTGTAAACACTCTCCACCTCGGTTATACAAAACCATTCTGCTAATGTTGTGCGAGGCAAAAGTCGCTATTTGTTGTGCGATCTGTACTAAACACATAAACGCAATCTGAGTACCATGTAGAATTGTTGAATGTTGAGCCTGGCGGTAGGTAAAGTAATCGCGAGACATTAAAAGATCAAACACGAACCTTAACGTAACGATCCATCTTAATGGTCTTGAAGAGCGAAAAGTTAAGGAAGAAAAAACTTATTTTATTAGTTCGTAATTTGCCGATCTCGATAGACGCGCGGTCTAAGGCGTGGGTCTGTGGCCACTCGTTTTCTGGGATTGCGGGTTCGAATCCCGCCTGGGGCATGCAGTTCTGTCTGTTGGGAGTGTTGTGCCTTGTCAGATAGAGGTCTCTGCGAATGGCCGATCACTCGTCCAGAGCCCTCCTATCGAGTGTGGTGTGTCTGCGTGTGATCGTGAGACTTAATAGAGTAGGCCTGAACCCAGTAAGGCTGTCGAGCCCTGAAAAGATGTTCGTAATTCATGGCGCTCTCTTTATGCACACATGACAAAGGTTAAGAGATATTTTCGACAGGCGTTATAAAGTATAAGATAGTGACTTTTCGACACAAGTGCTAATTACAAGACCGTAAGTTACGTTTTCGACACACATAATAAACTAAGAAACAGTTTGTGACGTTTTTGACACACGTTGTAAGTTACGAGGCAGTAAGTGATGCATTCGATGCACTTATGAATTGTAGGGCTATAAGTGATGTCTTCGTGACACGTTATAAAATATGAGGCAGTAAGTGATGTATTCGATGCACTTTATGAATTATAGGGCAATAAGTGATGTACTCGAGACACGTTATAAATTATGAGGCAGTAAGTGATGTATTCGATGCACTTTATGAATTATAGGGCAATAAGTGATGTCTTCGAGACACGTTATAAATTATGAGGCAATAAGTGATGTATTCGATGCACTTTGTGAATTATAGGGCAATAAGTGATGTCTTCGAGACACGTTATAAATTACGAGACAGTAAGTGATGTATTCGATGCACTTTATGAATTATAGGGCAATAAGTTATGTCTTCGAGACACGTTATAAATTACGAGACAGTAAGTGATGTATTCGATGCACTTTATACAATAAAAGACATGAATCTATCCGTTCGAAACCTGTAATGTAAAACAACGACTGGCGGTGTCCTGTGCACATGTTAAGACTAGCAGGCACTGTGTACTTCGCACTGCACGGTAGCGCCTGTCATTGTGTAGTTGTCTGCAGAGAAGAACAGGGCTAGACATCACCTGTCAGGGAACAGCTCTTGGGAACAGATCATAGCAGTGCCAGGTGTTCAGTGTAGTGACTACACAAGTCTTATTTCGCGAAATTGAAGGTTCTCACAGCAGTGCTGCTGAAGACACGTGTCTTCTGTCATGTGACGTATCATTCGATGGGTGAGGAGTCACCGACGTTTCGAAGGCACTGATTTCCTTCGACAACCATGCACCCAACAACACACTATCACATTCCAGAAGATCTGAATCATTAAGTTTTGTCTATTACAGAATATCGCTACTTTCTCTTACGTTAGTACAGTCAGTTTCCTTGCAATTGAACGGAATAGCGTGCTTTTATAGCTGATTGTGCCAAACGTGCCTGTTTGTGGGCTCAATGCTTTTCTTTTTGCAATCCTATTGTAAACAGCTGAAGATAACAACCAAATCACCGCGTCAGTAGTGAAGAGTCTGTCAGACTCGCAGTTATGACGGCAGTGATGATCAGTATTAAGGTCTTGTAATATGTGAAGCCTTAGAATTTGAGAAATAGGTAGAAACGTTTTAGAGGAAACTGCTGCCTCTCTTTCAAGGCAGTAGGTTAGTAACTATCACATTCTGGAACATATAATTTTAGTTTTTAACGAAATATGATACTTTAAAAGCAATACCTTGTTAAGCTATCAACAGTTCCGTGTTTATTACCGCTTGATTAAAGACTTTGGACCAATTGAAAAGTTTCTATAACATTTTGGACGAATTTGGAATATTTGTTCTTTTGGGCGCGTAGGCGAAATTGCGAAAAGCGTCCGTCTGCCCCTCCGTCCTTTCGTCTGCATGGAACAACTCGGCTCTCACTGGACGGATTTTCATGAAATTTGATATTTGAGGCTTTTTCGAACATCTGTTGAAAAATTCAAGTTTCATTCATATCGGACAAGAATAACCTGTACTTTACGTGAATACCACTTCATATTTTTTATCATATCTAACTCATTTTTTTTAGAATGAGAAACGTTTCAGAGAAAATTTGCACAGAAAATCTAAACACACATTTTGTGTTCAGTAACTTTTTTTTCGAAAGTCTTGTCGTTTATGAGATAATGTGGAAAAATACTGTAGAGCGGGGCAGGCCACAGATGAAAATATGGCGCATGCGCATTGGATGCCGCATACCTAAGATTACAAATAAATTCACAATATTTAATATTTATTGTTCTTCCACTGCAACAATGGTTGCAGGAAAGCGCCTCATTACTACGTTATACGTACACTGCCTGTCTTGTTGAATTTCGTAAAGTCACTAACACCCAACGAGTGGTTGTGTGAAATTGTGGGTTCAGAGCGAGAGTAGCTGCAATTATTGTAGTGTTACAATTGCTGACTTACTTACTTGCTTACTTACTTACTTACTCCATGGTGCAGAGTCCTTCTTGAGCAGCTAACTGGTTTGCAGCTAGTCAAGAAATTCCCCGCATTTCACGGAACCCGAAGGTTCATTACCGCACTCACAAGCG
>Ga0123354_10005572_pt1 | contig 18357 bp, 8 predicted proteins | sample TergutLab28metaG_2_FD_97872 | JGI IMG/M metagenome (GOLD analysis project Ga0123354, IMG submission 97872) | Labiotermes labralis P4 segment gut microbial communities from Petit-Saut dam, French Guiana - Lab288 P4 | ecosystem: Host-associated > Arthropoda: Insects > Digestive system > Gut ...
CCCGTTGCGCTGACCACGTGACACCCCTCTATCCGCAAAAGTTGGCACTAACTTCGCCGACCGGCGGCGGCCGCTCTGTCGGTATAGTTCGCGTGCGGACTAAGGCCACGGAGTTTGTTTTTTATGTCAGTATTTGTCTGTGCTTGTCACAAGCAATATCAATATGGCTGCGGTGCTATACACTATAGTGGGGCAGAAATATCAGGTTCAATCTATGTAGGACCTCGACAGAACTTGGAAATTAGTGTACGTGCATTGAGGGACTTCCCAGGAAAAATGGAAAATAACTACTTTATAAATGCGCATTACTGTGTTTCCATGAATCGTCAGCTTCATATCCAACATTTATATCGTGAAATCAAAGTCGACGTTAAGTATGTGCAAGATATGAGCTGGCACGGGGCGCCGAAAGTCGTGTTTTAGCAGTACGGCACTGTATTCTACAGCTGTAGCTAACGAAGAGCTCTGTCCTACGGACGTTTCCTTTACTTCGATTGTCATAAAAGCATGATGTTCACAAATTTTATTCCAGTGAAAGTTGCATTACCCTTGAGCCCAAAGCACTCGGCGTCGATACCATCTTTCGCACAGACTGCCTTTTCACTCGTTCCAACCGCGCCTTTCGTGTTTCATGTACCCGTCCACATGAACATTACATTCTTTTTTTATCTGTTGGTTTGCAGCATTATGTAAAGGTAAAGGTAAGTCAGTCCCATTACAGGACCGAGGTGCCCAGAGGGTTCCAGGAAGTTAAGGTTCCCAGATTACGTGACAATGGCCCAGAATTGCGGTAAGATTGTCAACCTTACGCACCGGACGTTTTCACCCCCAGGAAATAATCCTGGTACTCATTTCTGTTAGAGACTGAGCCGACCCCAGGGCCATAGTGCGATCGGAAGGATTATGTCAATAAAAAAATTCCAATGACACCATCTGGAAACAAACCGGCGACCTTCCGATTTGTAGTGCAGCACCTTAACCACTGGTAGCATTATGTAGAGTACATAATTACTAATGAGATTTCAATTACAGACTTGTGTCGCTCTCTTTATCTTGTCTCTGAACCTTTAGGACGCCGTTTTAACTACGTGTGTTATATAGCATGGAATGAAACATAACCGTGATCACGGTTAGGTCTACTGACAAGTTAAGCATTCTGAATGGTAAAAACAAAGCTTATTTATATTTCTATATTAAGCAATAGGCAGTAGGGACTCACAAATTCACGTAAACCCTCAAACGGCATAGTTTGTAGCTACGCCGAGTTTGGAATGGTGTACGTCTTGAAAGAAAGTCTAACACACTGCCGCTACCCTAACCTGCTTGGAACTCTTTTACCTTATAAAAATTGCACGTTGTAAAAATTTCGCAACAAAAGTGTTAACCCATAAAATAGGTTATGGATATATAGCAAGTTTTAAGACTAAGAAGAGCGAGAGGGCTAAGCCAGCAACCAGTGTTTTCTCTTTCCATACAAAGATTCCTTGAAAAGCTTACTTGTGAGCATAAGTCTATCCAGTTTATTTTCGAGTCTTCCCTACGTAAGAGTCTTACTGATTAAAATCTAGGCACAGACTACATAAAAGCGCAAGGAACGCGACTGAGAAAAAGTTAAATTAGGCATACTTTTAAGTAATATCTGCTGGTTTACCACAAACATTAATCACCAGAGAAAGTAATGCAACTGATTCATTTCCACATTTGCTTATCCTTTCAAAACCTTAATGGCACAGGTGATCGATAGCATGCATAAAGTAGATGTTAAATAAGCAGGGTATGCCGAAGCAGTGTCGGAGAAAAATAGAAGTTTTATACTGCCATTCTTGGGTACCTTCTGCTTCACAATTTTTATTTTACAACAGCTTTAAACTTTTCTAAAAGAGTGGCGGTTTACGGCCCTCAGCGCGTTTGTACCCCAGAGTTACGTGCGACCTCGAAATACCGAGAACTAAACTGGGTGTGTTTTTTTAAAACTAGAAATGGAATTTGTAAATTTTCTGTAGATGAAGCGTACAAACCGATAACAGCCGCATAATACAGCACACCGTCTAGGAAAACAATAAATTAATAATAATTACAATAACAATAAAAATAAATAGGTACAACATATTTGCTGTCGTATTTGCCATTATGTAGTAAAAAGTAACAACGATTTAAGTAGAGTAACATCTACTAACAAAGTCGTTCACGTACTGTTCATGATTCGGCAATGCTTTCCTAATCTCAGGGATGTTTGATTAAGTGGAAGCAATTAAAATTTCAAAATATAATACGCAGAGAATATCTTGAAGTACATCTTCAAGTACAAAATATCATTGTATCTTCATTAAAAGTGATTAAAATCTTTTCCCTTCTTCTTCTTTTCAGTGTATCTTATTTTTTTGCTCTTCAATGCAAAGAGCACTGAACTAATTTTTGTACTTCGGTTAAACACCAAATTTTACACTCAGGATGTCTTTATTCGTTGTCATTCTGTAAACAAGACACATTTAATTTTATTTGAGGGTTTCTTGATTAATTTTAAGGGAAATTTCTTTCAATTTGTCTTTATATTACAGTATTTTAGTTCTTTTCACATTTTGTTCTCTGTTTAAATCTAAACTATTAGAGTGCTCCGGTTCTTTGCTGAGTTTGTACCCGGGGTTGGGGGGTATCGTCCGTGATTTGTCCGATTGTGAAATACTCGTCGTGGTAATTATATTATCAGAGTTCTTAATTACAGTGCATGCGTTGGTAATTTATAATCACAAATCTTCTTTGGGTTTAAGAATTCACTGACTGCGCAGAAGAAAATAATTCGTTCTACGTGTTTTTGTACTATTAACGGGTTTAGTTTCTTGTATGCATGGATATTACAACTTTCTTTCATGTTCTTAGTTCGACCCTTCATAGTTTACACTCCTTCATTCATGATACCTTTTAAATTGTCATATTTGCCAGTATATCTGTCGATTTGTGTGTGTAAACCTAAACAAGTCTCTCTATTAATTTTAATATGTTCATTGAATACGACGCTTAATAAACATACGGTTTTTCCTAGATATAATTAATGAAACGCAAAATATACGAATAAAGTTAGCTGTGTTATATATATATATATACACACACAGACCGAATCAGGACCCGAAATGTCACTGAATCTAACAAATCCGGGGTTTAACTACGGCAAGAAAGAAAATTAACTTATCGCTTTTTGCACTGAACATCATAAAAAAAGCAGATACGTAAAGACAAAATAGGAAATTTAGTAAATTTGGCACTCTGAATGCTAAAATTTGTATAAAAAATATACATCATCATTTACTATCGCTTAGAGAAAAAATTCCTTCTCTATTACAAAGACCAGACAACTTATATTGCTTAGGAAATGATCTGTATTTAATGTAAGAAGAATATGAAATGCAGAAATACTGTACGGTCTGTTGCTGTTTATTTAAAATCACTGTCCTAGACACTGTGGTTATTTCCTTCTGGTATATAGTTACGATCGTGTACGTAAAAATGGGCAGCTAAAACTACCAGGTAGGAAGGAGAACCGAGAAGCAAACTCGTTTAAAACCTATCACAAAGAGGCACGCCACACGCAAGGAGCTATACTTTCGTTTTGAAGCTCCTGCAGCGAGTCAGGGATGTTTGAACCATTCTGCACTTTGATGAAAAGCTTAACAGCTGTCCTTGACTGGTGTCTTGGATTAATTTGTTCGCTCAACTCCAGAACTTCTCTTGCTGATACGTCGCGGTTTATTGGTATGCTTGAAAGCACAGATGCACAACATAGGGCCTGCAGGCCTTTCAACAACTATTACGCCCAGATTTTATAAAAGGTTGGAAAACCCCACCGTTCTTATTAATTCATCTCTCCAGTAACTTATTTTTTGTTGCCGTTCCTAACACCACTATCATTCCTAAAAAAAACCAACGAGATGCACCAACTTCTCAAATTCATTTCTGGAACAAAACTCTACAATTTTCGGACAGTTTCTCTGTCCATCATCAGGAGTCTAGCACTGAACACACAGCAACAGACCCATGTCATACATGTTATGCTGACTGCTTACTAGCGGGATCAGGATGAAATGGTTCCAGTTCCATCCTGATCCCGCTAGCCAGCAGTCAGCATAACCTGTATGACATGGGCCTGTTGCTGTGTGTTCAGTGCTAGACTCCTGATGATGGACAGAGAAACTGTCCGAAACTTGTAGAGTTTTGTTCCAGAAATAAATTTGAAAATTTGGTGCTTCCCTTTGTTTTGTTGTAGGAAAAAAACATAAATGTTGATTGAACTCTGTTTCTGAAAAGACGCCTATCAATTACAAGACTTAGGCAATGTCAAATGAGAAAGACAATTTTCAGTACCCAGCAGGAAGTGACCAGGAAGGACGTGGTCGTGACTGAAATTTTCCCGAACTAACTGAGAAAAACTGCAAGATTTTTCGCCAGTATTAATTTAATTAGAATCACATGTATAGAGGTAAAGGAGCCCCTGTGTCACAAACATTATGCCATGTAGGAGTACGGAGGAGCGGACATAAGGTCCAGCTCATTCTTTACCTCGGCACTGGAGGTGAATGATCAGATTCACGTTTCATCTGCTCTGGCCCCAGCAAAATATGTGTTGCTGCCAACTGAATAAGATGCTGCATGGGGGAAGTCCAAATGGAAGTGACGGCCAAACATAAAACCTGTGCCATACAGTCAGTAGCTAGTAACTCTGCGGACAAGTCGATCCCGAATTTGTAAAATTTTTTATTTAGGGTGTCCGAATCTCTTCACGTGGTACACTTACTTGGAAGTTCAGGAAGCTCAAAACCAAACAAATTCGTCTCTAAATTGCTGCAGAGCAGCGACATGCAATAAGCGTGCAACATGCAGTTGGTTATCTTCAGAAACAACATCACTTGGCACATTCTTCATAAGTGGACTATGACTCATGTAGTTCAGAAATTCTTCACTTTTAGGAAACCCGACAGCCAATACCGTGTTTGACAAAGGCCGCAACTAGACCCTACCCTGAACCGGACGAAACCAGTCTATATTTCTACACACAATTGTTGTACGATGTATTTGAATATTATTTTCCCATCTACACTTAGGTCTACCAAGTAGTCTCTTAAACTCAGCAGATATAATTAAAAATTATACGCCCTGTATGCTTTCTACATGTGCCAGCCTTATACTGAATGCAGTAACCCACATAATATTTGCTAAATTATATTATTTAAACTGTTTCATTCCAATTACATTCTCCTTAAAGCACCCACAAAGAGTTATTTAGAAATCGGTTCCATCAAGCGTTGCCATGTACCTATGTACTCATCTTGAATGACAAGCGGATGGTCAGAAAAACGTGTTACTGAAGCAGAAAGAAACAGACTTCGCAAGACCCGAGGTGTAATCGGAATGGAGGGTCATGCGGTAGGCATTCTTATAGAGTTATACGGAACACTGTAACAATTAGGGTGATCAATTTTCTGTTTTATTTTAGCAGCGACTCCAGTCTAGCACAGGTTTTATCACCATGCGGTCTACAGCAATTTCTGCTGAGAAGTGACTGAGGTCAATAATAGACTGAAAGGAAGCGGAAATCCAAAATCTTGAATTTGAAAGACTGAATCAATTTGTGAACGGATGCGTGGATAAGTGATTGATTGAGTGAGCTAATGACTGACAGATAAATTCAGTGACTCAGTGACTGCGTAATAGTGAATCACTGACTAAAAAATAGTGAGTTAACGTCTGACAGATCAATTCAGTGTCTGAGTAGAAGAGTGAGTGAATCACTGACCGAATATAAGAGTGAGTTAATAATTGACTGAGTGAGCTATTGACCGGTAGTGACTAAGTGACTGAGTACTATAGCGACGCAGTGACTAAAAGAAGAGGGAATGAGTTATCGTCTGACAGAATACCAGAGTGATTGATTCATTGACTGAATATAAGAGTAAGTGAGTGAGTGAGTGAGTGCGCTATTGACCGACAGACCAATTCAGTGACTCAGTGACTGAGCACTAGAGTGTCTCACTGACTAGTAGAAGAGAGAGTGATTGAGTTATCGTCGGATAAATACCAGAGTGACTCAATGACTGAATATAAGAGTGAGTGAGTGAGTGACTGAGCTATTGAATGACAGGTCAATTCAGTACCTAAGTGACTGAGTACAATAATTAGTTACTCATTGACTAACAGAAGAGTAAGTTAGTTATTGACTGGCACAGTCAATGAATGACTGTGTACCAGGCTGACTCATTAAGTGAAAGTTTGAGCGAGGGAGCGTGTGAGTGAATGAGTGAGTGAACTATTGACTGACAGAACAATTCAGTGACTAAGTGACTGAGTACCTGCCTGCCTCATTGATTGAGTGAAATAGTGTGTGAGTGATTGAGTGAGAAAGCTAGCGAGCTCTAAATCCGATAGTAGACCGGTCTATAAAGAGCAACGGACGGATGTACTGGTAAGATCGGTAAGAAACGGCCGTTGGGTAATTTCATCAGACACGTTGAAGCACTCCAATCTTGTCCTGCAGAGGATCAAGACTGTTATCTATTTGACTCCCATCACATCAGCTGCTATATGGCGGTGAGGAGGAGTAAAGTTTCGGCTGCAGTGATCGTGATTTGCCTACAACTGACTCCGTTCATTTGTTGGTTTCTGCTCTATTAGTTTCTGTTGCAACTGACTGAGAAGTTAATGCTTATCATTGTTGTCATACTTAAATCAGAGATTATTTAAGTATTTAAATATTCATAAAAGCGGAAATTTCAAGAAAAGACAGAAAATGCGGCCTTTGAAAGGCAGAGCTAAGTTATGTCAGTGTTATTAAAGTTTGCTATGGAAATGAACTAAAGGTGCCGGTGAAAAGGGTTGATGTCACAATATCTGCCTGGTGCTTAAAAAGTGTATGGTACATGGTATGCTGAATGTAATTCATAGGCAGTGTACTGTATATCAAAAAATGAAAAGGCTGTGAAACAAATGTGATTTGCAGTACCCAACTGGAAATCACATTCCTACTCTAGGCACGAAGCAGACAGCCTCTAGCTCTAGAGCAATAATAATATGTCCGTGTCAAGACATGGAGATGTAGTTAGAACAAGGCTTGTCTAAAAGTCATCACACTACTTGGAATCATCAATTATTTCTTTCGAACTCCTTTTTGAATATTTACATTATTAAATTCTTAAGACAAACTTTTCTAGTTATTTGACAGTTTATATTCAAGTTTTTCGTAAGAAAATTCATTACTTTAGAGATACCTGGAAAGGAGTACTATGTTCGATCCTCATACAATGCAGCCACTTCTTTAGACCAATAGTAGAACCAAAACTATATTCGCAGGAAAACTTCAAGTTTGCACCTCGTACATCCAGATGTCCATTAGATGAAAAGCCTTTGAGTAAATTTGGAGAAGAAACTTATGATTAGTTACGATCCTCCATGTAGGTACCTTATGATAACTTCATACACATTGTACAAACAACGCATAATAAATTAATAGGACTTTATGAAGAGATATGATCCGAATAATACTGTAATCGAAACATGCTCTAAGTTGTATACGAATCAATTATTCTGTTCAAATTCCGCAATTTTTACTGAAGATGAAACCACAAAACTTTCCCATAGTTTTTCTTCTTACAAAGTTGAGCAACGTTCTGTAAGGCCACAGAATTCGGTCTCTGCCATGCACTGTGGCGTAAAATCATGTAGGTATAAACCTATGTGAAAATTCACGCTACGTTTGCCAACTTGAAACATAATACGAGGGCAGAGTTAAAAACAAAAATAGTAGCAACAAATAGGAGGGCCAAAGGTGTGTTAGCTACCAAATGTAAGAACGTATGTGAAAACAAGTGAGTCAGCCACGCACTTTTAAGAAAACACAGATATGATAGCTACTATCTGCAGAAAATTAATCGACTCGTAACACACTATGTATATATCTTACTGTTTGAATACTGTAAACATTTTTGTGACATATACTTGAATTATATCAGCTACCAAGTTTTAAGAAAGAAAAGTGTATTAGCTACCAACTCTAGAAAAGTATGAAAATGGTAACAGGAGTAATTTTTGTTTAGAAATTCTAAAAACTTCTGAGACAAATTGCATGTGTTAGCTACCAACTTGAAGAAAATGACATAAGCTACTACTGAGGGAAGGGGATTAATTGGCTATGGGTTGTAAGGCAGAATTTTCCGTGCCTCAAATAAAATAATTATTTTTCCTCCAAGCAATACAATATCCTGTACTGTGTTAAGGTTGCATAATCCATCTGACTCAAAGACCTCATGGAAACTAGAGCATTAAGTCATGCAAAATCCACGATTCAGGTTTCGTACTACTGGTAGAATGGCAAACTTGAGTATGTTGATTTGTGGTATATGATGAATTTTGATAAGAACATTTTGTGACAAGAGGGCAGTCGGGAAAAAATACAGATATACATTCTAAAATTATAATGAATTACTGGTTATGTGGACGTTCTGAAAATCAATATACGAATATAGACAAATTTCACACCCATCTGTGCTCGTTGACACCCGTTTCTACAATTCCACACTCGTTCATGATCGCAGATATAGATGTTAATCACTCGTATTTGCAATACTTATTCTATTTTTTTCAATTTGACGATCCATAGGAGGTCTTTACACACTTCACAAACGTATCTCCACTTCAGATACAAACAGTGATTCTTCGTATGGACTGCTTCGGTATGTAAGCGACTGAGTGTGTATATGTATATACGTGTATATATATAGCAGTCACTTCACTATTGTTTTAGTAGTCGAGTGCATTAAAATCAGTTCATCTGTTTACTAAGAATTCTCTACTTTACTTTTTAAAAATACTTCGTTCGGTTTTGATAACACGTATTGTAATCGCACAGATCCACTAATAACGATCTTCTTACTAAACAAGCATTTCATGAGAATGCTTTCTTTGCTGTTCTGCATTTCGCGGCTGAAAAGGCAGAAATAATTACGAATTATTAATTCCAGCTCGTACTTTACTACAGTCATAATTTCTGTGACAGCCGGGACATTGCAGTCGGCATAGCAACTCGCTTTGCGCTGAAAGGTTGGGATTCGAACTAAGGTAGGCGCGAGATTTTCCGGAACCGTCCAGGCCGGCCCCGTGCCCCATATATACGTACAATGGATACAGGGGCGTGGCGTTGACCATCCACACGCATCTAGCACCGAGATGAAAGAAAGTGTAGAGCTATACCTCTACCATCCCCTCGTGTCTTCATCGCATGTTATATTGTGAATTTTGCCTTAATAGTTTGCATGGTATAACATCGTTAGAAGGGAAATCATGCCTGTGTAAATACGACGTGTGCTTCAGATTTAATACGGTTATGATCAGACCGATTCGATGTTCCTGATACATTGAGAATTCTAGTATTAACAGTTTCCTGGATATGAGTAACTGTTAGCTTTGAGTTATTAATCCTACCCCGTAACACGATTACATGTTCTGCTTTACTGAAATTGCCTACGCAGTCGCCAGGATGAATTTTAAAACTGGCACATTACAAGTGCGTTTGGTTCGCTGTGTAATGGGGGCTACATAAGCTCATTTGTATCAAACTGATACACTTGTTCTAAAATAAAATAAACTTTGAGCCGTCTATAATGTTACCATGCTTCCGAACACATTCCACTACTATTAAATAAAGTACTTTCATCACAGTAGCCTGCGTCCCCTACACAGTATATCCCCCTGCACAGAAGCACACACATACAGTATTGTTGCTTTATACTTAATCATAAGCCTGTGTATATGGTGATGTAAATTAAGGAGATTATTATTTAAAATAGCGGTGAAAATTTTGTTAAATTTGATTGACTTGCAACTAAAGAGGATTTAAGATAGTCACACGTGTTAACAGAATGTACGTGGGAAAAACAACTGAAAACAAATGCAAAGAAGGTTGAGGAAAATAATGATTAAGGGTAATAGGTCGCTGTATGATATAACAGTTTAAATGCTATTCAGCATAAGGCTTAATGTAAGGGATGTGTATAGCGCAAAAGTTGATGCCAGCAGGCACAGACATTAGTAATATGTAATTGATACTCAAATAAATAAATAAATAATATATAATATTACACATGTCATACGAAGCTAGTGGGTGCATAGTGTACGTCATTAATAACTATGAAGTACGCAGGACCAATCGTAGCTTCTTGCTTCCAAACCCTCTAGATGCATAGCTACGAGTATATTCATTCCGCGTTTTTTTCAGACGCCCACGATTTCTTCGTTCTTGTGTTTTGAGCCTTAATGCTGACTTTGTTATTCTGCTACTTTTTATTCTCTATATTTCTTATAAAACAGTGAAACTCAACCTAGAACAGGCAACGAAAGTTCCAGGTGGAGTAGAAATATAGCTCTACTCTTTCTTAAACCTCGGCGTTAGATCGGGGTGGGTGGTCAAGGCTACGCCCCGGTCACATTACCTCCAGGAAAGAGACTGGATACCCACTGTACATGAGGGTGGGTGGGCCCCTCAGCCTTTCTGGACGGGTGCAGAAAATCTAGTTCCGACAGCGATTCTATCTCCAAACCCTCCAACCCGACCACGCTAACTCGACCCACGTATATTTGCTTTAGACAAGTTATTGGTTAGCGCTGAACTTCACTGACGAATGTTTCAAATATTTAAATCTTTTTTTAGTTACATGTACTTTTTTGGTAGTAGCATGTGGTCTTGGCACATTACAAAAAGATCGTACGAAACAATCTGTGTCTTTTCACCCCTTTCAGTGCCCTTTTCGTAACCATGCAATTTTCGTTACCACATTTCACACTATTAGATCCTTCGGTGATGCTAAGAACTTGTAATTATTTTTAATTTTATTTCCAGACTGAATTTAGATGCCTTTACTTTGCACTTAACTTCATATATTATTCAATATTATCAAGTTTCCAGGGAACAATATTCGACTGGACTTGAATAATACTACAAGTAAATTCTAAAATATATAGCCCTCCCCCTTTCGGTTTCTAAAAAGAAACCTATCACTACTGCCAAATTCAGTCACTGGAAACGACCCTCAACTACTGTCAAACACCTCATATTCTTAAAACCAACTTGCCTTAGGTACATATTAATATTCATTGCAATATCCATGCCGGTCACCCAAGTGGCTGTCCTAGAAGATGTCTCCCTAACCAAAATTCGATACGCATTTCTCGTCCCTCCCAATCAGCAACATGCCCAGTTATTTCTATTCTCCTAGATTTTACTCGCTTCATTAATTAATACCAACATCTTCTTACGAGCGCCTTCAGATGAAGCCCAAAGAGAACTTTATCACTCTTCTTGGACTACCCGGACAACGGAGACGTAAAACAATTAATATGCATATTTGCGACTACCAGTTTCACAAGATATGTCTTCATGTTATTTATATTTAATTAAACACAGGGGCAAACAAACCTGTTTCTCGGAATGTATACTGGGCTCATTGGTGCAGCAGCACCGGAAGGTAGCAAGTTCCACTCTCGGCGGGGTAACTGGGTTTCAGTGGGCATTGTTGTGTTATTTCAGATTCTTTATACTTCAGTTCCAGGACATCTCTAATGGGACCAAGACTGCCTCCCTCCGAACCTTAATGTATACATCACAAGGGTCACTTTTGAATACAACTTAATGGTACATAAAATCTGCCGTGAAAAGGCCATCTCTAGGCTATAGGCTGTCTGCACATGCGCAGTTGAGTGGCTCTGATAATCGTACGTGTCTGAAATAAACTCCTAGCGATATTAACAGATATGCCTATAATTCCATACCAACCTCCATCATGATTGTTGGTGAAAATACACTGACCTTCAACTCGATAAGAAATGCACACAGAACTGCTAGTTCAGCTACAATCCGTGGAAAACGTATGTGGTAAACATGGACCTGCAATCTCGACCGGATATCGGCTGCCTTGATTAAATGTCCGTGGGTATCGTCGGTGCTTCTAAATCGTTGTCGAAAAGTATACCGCAATAGATCACGACAAGTTGCTGATCCATCGCTCTAAAACTCTTGAGCATCCTAAGAAACAAACATTACACTTTTCTTGTGGAGTCTCTTTCAGGGTCGACCCGAAAGAGAAAGCAAACTCCTGTGAAAAGTCAGTAAAGTTTACAGTTTCAGGATGATGCAACATCCAAAACACTGTTTCTTAGCGTGATTTGACTCAGCAGTGAATTTGACCAGGATTGATACTCTGATAACAATCGTTCGGACTTGTGTCTTGGATCTTTTAGGCTAGTACACTAACCAATAGACTAGCCTAGTATTCAAAAGTCGAGGATTAGAATCTACAGCTACTACAGTTTTTTTTTAAAAAAAAAAGGTTAAAGAATTTTGCCGTACAATAAATAAACGCGTGAAGAGAAACGTCTAAATTTCAAAACTAGGGTTATGTCAAATTTATCCCATGAAACAGGCAACAGTGTTCAGATGATATTCTTGTAGTGAATCAGCTACCGTCACATACATTTATGCAATAAATTTATTCATGTCGTCAAAGTTACTTTGAAGACAAAGCACACACACACACACACACATATATATATTCACATAAGCTCTAACCTTGGGTCACAAACGCACATTTTTGGTGGAAATGAGAAGGAAAAACTACTAAATTTTTTTTTACTTCAGTAAAACAAAGGTAAAAAAGAAGTGAAATACGGTACCGATTTAAGTTATAACACTAGTGAAGGCATTAGAATGTGAATGGGTTATGAATTTCCTCCCTGGAAGGAACATATTTTTAATACTAGATGCTTTTAAAGACGAAGTTTGGACTGGCCCAGCAGACAATGGTAAAGTAACGGAGGAAATGCATTTTGCAACTAAGGGAAAGGAAGAGATTCTGACTGAAACGTCAGAAGCTGAGTGCACTACTGAGGTTTTTACGAAAATAAAAAAGAGGCTGGTAAGTATCGCACGTGAAATGTTCTTCATAACTGGTCCCTTTTCAACTCCAACTATTGTTTCAGTAGATACTTTGAGTAGTGTTTGATGTGTCTTTTTTATTGCAATGTGTGAAAAGAACAAGCATGATGTACAGCTTTGCCAAGAAATACAGAATATGTGCAAAACTATAATTTGGCATAATTATTTTGTTTACGTTGACATATAATATATCCAGAAAGAAGGATTAGTCAAGGATGCCCCCTCCCCCCTTTGTTTTCTCTGAAATTTATCTAAAATTCTTGAAAATGTTCTAATTTTTGACATTCTGGTAAAATATAAAATCAATGGTTATTTTCTTTAAGTGGATGACTTTCAAGTACATGAGGTCGATAACACGAAAATCCAAGGTGGCTTACAGGACTGTAATGACATAACACCCTCCTTAAATTTTGAAGTTTTGCTGACCGTGCATTTCAGTATATTTGTCTCAGTAATTAACCAACTTGATGCACAAAATTTTTGCCTTACAATAAGTTTATTTCATGCCTCTACAAGTTTCGAGCACATGTGCTTGAAACATGTAGAGGCATGAAATAAAACTTATTGTAAAACAAAAATTTTGTGCATCAAGTTGGTTAATTACTGAGATAAACCCTACTTAAAGTTCACAGTTGAAGAAAAGGCTAATAACAAGATACGTTTTCTAGATGTTATCATTTCCAGAGGCAAAAACATCCTACAATTTACTATTTACAAGAAACCGACAACTACTAATATGATTACTCCTAATGATACGTGTCACCCTCTGGAGTTCAAATTAGCGGGCTTGTCATACTTAATTAACCGAATGATGAATTACCCCATTTGTGAATCATGGACAAATGTGTCAATCAAATACAACAAAATGAATACAAAACATAAAATGTAACAGCAGGACTACATATTTCGACTCTCACTGAGTCATCAAATTTTAAAAAGAATAAGTTCGAGATTAAGAAGTTTATTACATTTAATAATAAATATAGTATTCGCACGCAAATAATATATGTCGGAAATAAAAACACGCCAAACCTAAGACAAAATGAACCGTTTCACATATAATGGGTACCAAACCAGGTATATTACTAAACTGTGTCTTACTTACGTAACCTTTTGAATAACAGTGGTAGCTACACGTACTACCAAAATCTACGTTATATCCACACAGGGTGTTTATATGTTTCGTATGATTGTTGTAATTAATAGTGATTATTTTTTTAAACGTCTAAACTATTGGTATTTTGATAGTCTGTTTTTATTTTTAGTTTCTCTGACAGAATATTGAGGTAGTACCTTCAAATTGAGCACAAACACTTATAACCCAAACATTTCTCACTTCTGTTTTTAGCCTATTAACCACTTTCACAGAAAATCTCGGCTATTCAAATCACCATGCTGTCCCCAGAAAAATGTCAAACTGGAAGAACTTGACCGTTTTTCAATAAATTTGTTACAAGCGTTGTAGCATTACAAGACACCAAAATGTGTTAACTGACAATTTAACACCACCAATAAGAAAGCAATTAAGAATGTAAGGACGAAAGGAAAACTTTGAGATTATATACGATAAATATCGCACATACTGAATGTGTATTTAAGTAATAAGTTCTTGACAACAATTTAGTACAATAAACAATAATAATATAATTACATATGTAGAACAGGAAAATCACGCAATAAGACAGTTGGCTGAATGAGTTCAGTTCGAAACGCCCTGTTTGTTTAAAATAATTATTATTTACACCTTTTAACGCCATACGAACTTAGAATTTCATTACATATCATGCCACTAAGTGGTACCAGTCACTTCCTTACCGGAAAGATTTCCACCTTGGATAATACAAGCATAAATGAAAAGAATTTCTTCTCTAACTTTGCCGATTAAGTCCAACAATTTATAAATTTTCAACAGTACAAATTCACACAGGAAACTCTGATGTGGTTTCATGTTCTGGATTATCGCACAGTGTAGACGTAGTCTGAAACGCAGACGATTCTTAAACCTTTACTCTCTAAGCAACAGTTCCCACAGACTCGTTTTACAAGCATCGGCAATGGTCACTGGTTGAACCTTCACTTTGACAGTGGAAGTGTCTCAGAAAATTCTGCATTACAACCGACATCACCTACAAGCACGATTCACATTTAACCCCTGTAAAAGCATGGAATAAAAAGAATAATACAAAATTTCTTAATATCTTCTTCATGGAGTTTAATAACCTCGCAATCAAACAACTGAAAATAGTACTGATATTTTGTCAATAAATTTGGCCACAACAACACGTAAACCCATGCGAATCTAAATTTATGAAGCAACAACTGTCAGTTTCTTCTTACCTTCTTTACATTTCGCCACAGGCGAAGCGAACAGATGGAATCTGTAGAAGGGAAGAGAATAAAACTAGTCGAACATGTTGAAAGTGATTATGATTGATATTCAACAAACATCTCGTTCGCTGCTTCGTATTGTATCATTTCTGTCACTTCCTGTCACGAGCTGAATATGCCAGCTCGGTATAACGCATAGCCAGGCAGCAATATTAACAGCTGAAGTACCTACAGTCGAAGCAGTAGATTGAAAAGTTTGACGACGCCGGCGCCCTCCCTCCCTCTTGATCACACGTACGTCACGTTAGCCTGTATAGCCTGCCCTAGTTCCATCCCTCGCGCGACCCCCAAGTGTTCAGATCCTACGATGTATTGGATGTTATTCGCCCCGCGAAGCGGCAAGTTACTGGTCTGGACAAAGTTCGTCCCCGAATCGAACTGAGCTCAGGAAACCTGCTAGCTCGTTTAGGCGCCGGCGTCGGTCTGGTACAGGTTTTCATTCAGAGAGGGGGATGCTGGGGTTACCTTATATTAGTCGTTGCAATAACATTTCTCCAAAATGATACTTATAATCCAAATAACTTCATTAAGAAGAGACCTTCTTCAAACGTCCACTTTCCACGGAACCTCAACGCTGACTGTCTTATTCTTAACATCACGCGAATGGACTCTATCCCGAATCACTTGCACCCAGTCCACAGATTAACGCCACATTTGAGATTTATTTTAATATTATCCTCCAATCAATGCCTACAAAATATTTAATTATTTAATTACAGTTTATAGGCACTAGCGAACATTTTTATTTTGTTTACAGAAGTATATGCATTGTTATTAAGAATATACAACAGTGATCAGCGGGAAAACAACATCTACATTCAAACACTACCACATCAAAAAATACACCGACCTGCATTGCTTTAATACCGCTTATGAAAATGGAATCTTGACGACGAATAGGCACATTTGCTTATCTCAAATTGCATTCAATAATAATTCGGTGAATTATTATGTCTATTAATATGCGGTTGAAAAAGTCAGATAAGCTGAAATAGGTAGGGGCCGGAAGTAGAAATATAGCTTGTTAAAACTGTCGATCGTAAGAGGTTTATATGGTAGGCATAGTTGAAGAGGATGGGGAAAAGAAGATGGCCAAAGAATATATACACATAGGGGGCCGGGAGAGAGGAGGAGGAAAAGTAGATCGTGCAGAGAACATGGAAATACGTCAGGGAAACCAGGGAACACAGACCACCTCAAGAGGGATTTATATATATATATATATATATATATATATATATATATGTGTGTGTGTGTGTGTGTGTGTGTGTAAGATATATATATATATATATATATATATATCTTACACATATCCGTGGCTCAACCTCCGACGGCCTATCTTTTCTTCCCGTGATTGCTCCTCTGTTATACAGACCGGGCTGACCTCGATATATTTCCGGAGGGGTTGTACCATAGAAAAGCCGAAGGAAACGTAATACAAGTATTTCATTGGTGTAAAACAAACAATACAATAAAGATAACATTACACATTCAATTTGAACTCTAATTTAACGTGTACCAGAAAGCCATAGAAATTATAGTCACAATGGTCATATAAAGATATGCTAGTTTCAGAAATAGACGAGATGTGGGTTTCTGAACTGCTATAGGCCGAAAATCCTGCGTGAAACAAACTTTCAATGGGCAAGTATAATTAATGCATTTTAATTGTATGTAGTTCCGTTTTTGATATGGGTATTTTCTGAAGCATTGATGGTTCATGTCTTCTGTAACATGAAGACATGTCGATTGGTAAATGGTTAAAGACATTTCAGAGGAGCGTGCTGCCTGTATCTCCAGTGACCAAGTAAACAAAGAAAAATTCTTCAATGGGTCAAAGCCTACATATCTTGAATCTCCATGAATACGCTTTTAGAATCTCAATTTGCGATCCATTTTCCTATTCCATGCTTTGGTCTGTCTAATAAGCAGTGAGATACCAAACATATACGTAAGATAGTACTACACAATGGCAGTTCGTGTTACTGTTGGCTTGTAACAAGGTTTGTGACTCAATATCCTAATATTTTGCTTGGTGGTCACACCACAAACTTATGAGTAACCAACTCTGATAAATTTTCACTACTGAAAGATGCATGTTAAATTGCATAATCACTTTCCATTCCACGGCCCGTCGAAATTATGTCAGCATCCCGGAGGGAATTTCTAGCACGTTAAACTTTCTCTCCCTGATAAAAATGAAAAAATGAAGGGCTTCTTCTTAAGAGTTTCGGTCAACCTCGAACACATAGTTCAATCTGGTAAACACTATATAATTTTTAACGATATATTTTCATATTGCATGGGAGAACGTCGTAAGTTGGAAACATACACAGTGAGAGAAACGAGAAAAATACCGAGTTGTAAGCTCCACTGTCCTCCTGGCTTTTTTAGTTCCAAGTTAGTGAAAATTTTTTCAGTCGAAATAATAGGCTGCAGAAAGCAAACATGTGCATTTCTATGTGACTGCTGTATTAATTTATACCAATTGTTATTTAATTGTATCCGTTTCATTACGAGGCCAGTTTTTAAGGTGAGAAGTTGTTAGCAAATCACCCAAAACTTAAGTGGGAGGACCACACCTTGCTGACTGTCCGCGACTGCTTATTCAATATATTCGCAGCTACCCTCACACTGGAGGTCGTTCCTCCATCCGCAACCTGAGGACGCGACATGCCGTGGTGACAGGGACCAATTATTCGAAAAATTCTACTTGGAATAAGGAGGAGGAGTGGAAAGAGTCGGTTATTGTACCTACTTATAAGAAGGGCATTAAACCAGATTGTATTAAATACAGAGAATATCGCTTTTGTTAACTACGTACAGCATTAGGAGGGTTCAGGTAAAACAGGATGTCTTGAAACTAAATGGTACACATTAGCTTCTGGCTTATGCCGATGATGTTAATATACTGGGAGGAGGTACACATACTTTACAGGAAAACGCAGAAGCTTTAGTAGCTGCTACTAGGGAGATTGGACTGGAAGTAAGTGCTGATAAAA